>Ga0208277_1000662_pt1 | contig 20216 bp, 9 predicted proteins | sample ETNtaG_5_FD_185782 | JGI IMG/M metagenome (GOLD analysis project Ga0208277, IMG submission 185782) | Marine microbial and viral communities from oxygen minimum zone, Eastern Pacific Ocean - ETNP201406SV205 (SPAdes) (version 2) | ecosystem: Environmental > Aquatic > Marine > Oceanic ...
GACATCGCAATTCAGTTGAATTGTGAATACGAACCTGAACAATTCCCAGGTGTCGTCTACCGTGTCACTGAACCAAAACTTGCGATTCTCATGTTCCGATCTGGCCGAGCTGTGTGCACCGGCGGAAAGAACGAGGACAACATTCACACTGGAATCGAGCGAATGATTAACGATTTGCGAGCTGCAGGTATCGAAACCTGGAACCTCGACCAAGTCGAAATTGAAGTTCAAAACATGGTTGCAACCTACGCACTTCACTACCCTGAAGATTATCCTGGAAACGACAAATTCACTGGCGAACCTCAAGCAGGCGTTCCTCGAAAATTGAACCTCAACAACTTGACCTTCCACCTACCATTCGACAAGGTCGAATATGAACCAGAGCAGTTCCCCGGCCTTATCTACCGACTTGACTACCCGAAGGTGGTTTGCTTGATCTTCGGCAGTGGAAAAATGGTCATTACTGGTGCACGTCACAAGGATGAAATTCTCGAAGCTGTGGAAATCATCAAGGACGAATTGGCAGATTTGTTGGAATACTGATTCCAGCCAAATTCCATCCTCTTAGAGGAGAAGCGTTGATGTTCTATTGAATGAGTGGCGTAGCATGCGCCCGAACCTCAGGCGAGCCGCCTCGGCAATTTCGCTCGTGGTTCTTCTGTGTTTTAGTGTGCAAACTCCGATGCTTGCGGTTGACTTTGAACATGAGAAAACACCAGCACGAAGCGCAGGTGGCGACCCTGGTGTCAGCGATGTGCCTACATGGAGGGTGGGCGATAAATGGGTCTACTCTGGGACCTTCGATCCAACACTGCTCGTCACCGACACTGGAGTTGAAGCAACTGTTGGCGAAATCTACGGCGACACGACAATGGAAGTTCTCGATATCTCTGAACGAAGTGTGGACAACATGTCTGTTCTCGCCTACACTCTGAAATCCTCTGCTAATTTCGATAAATCGGGTGTGTCGCTCGAAGGGTTTGGGGGGAATGTCTACATCACATACAGCCAAACCGAGTACCTCAGAGTAAGTGATCTTGCAAGTTTGCGAAGCGACCTTGACATGTACATTCGATTTGTCCCCTATGGAATTTCAAGTTTGACGCAAATCCTTGGTGACATTACCATCAGCACAACCTACAGCCCTGTCTCTGAGACCTATGATTTCCCATTGCGATTGAATGAACAATGGACAACCACAACAACCTCCTCTGCACAGTGGTCGGGTTCCAGCGATTACATTACACCATTCCCAGTTCCAACAAGTGATACCAATAGCACCACTTGGGAAGTGACCAGCGTTGGTAAACCTCGCAATAGTTTTGGCCAAACCATCGGCTATGGCGGTTGTAATTCCTCATATGAATTACAATCGGTGAACAGTGCTGGTGCGCCAACTGGCTACCGATGGTATTGCCCAGAGGTCTCCAATTATGCTTGGCTTCATACTTCAGATGATATCGGTTTGACGATTGATTTCAGACTCAAGCGGTACATGCCGGTTGGGGCAAGTGGTGTTGACGAATACAGTAACCCTGGGAGCCGAGATGAATGCTTGGTGGTTGATCTGGAAAACTCCATCACCGCGCTCAATACGCCACTTGGCGTTTGGGTCAACGCCTCAAATTCTTGCTTTAATCCAACAAGTGGGCTACCGATTGAACTTCGCCATGAGACCACATCTTCTGTATTGACGGGGACCACTGCTGCTAATGGAAGCGCGTTCTTCACCATTCAAGTTGGCCAAGAAAAAGACTCATCCGCAAGCCTACTCGATTGGGCGAGCCACGGCATTGTAGCACGCATCGACCCTGCTTCTCAATCCACAACAACCGTTGGTGTTTCGACCCTCACCCTCGATGAATACCTCGTCGGGTTGGATTTGATCGCAAGTGAAGAGTTTGCAAAGGTCCTGAGAAACAGGAGCGGGGTGCTTTCTGAACTCAACTCACTGTCTGGGTGGAATGTGCTCCCAGGTGACGAGTTAATGGTCGAATTGGGTGTCCAAAACAGAGGCATTACAACCTCGGCAACATCAACCATCTTGATCAGTGGACCTGATGGTCAAGACACTTCTTATTCACTTCCACCCTTGGCAACATACGCTGCTCACAAGGTCAATTTCTCTTGGGTGGTGCCCGATGATCAAGCCATTGGCATCCTACCAATCACATGGGAAGCAGACCCCTCCAACATCAACTCTGCTGATGCAAATCCCGACAACGATGTTGCACAACTTGCCATGTTTGTCGGGCGATTGCCAACACCAGTGGTTCAAAACGCGAGCGCACTCACCCTCGAAGAAATCACACTCGATGCTGGAAGTAGTTTCGATGAAGACGGTGGGACCGTTGTCTGTGAATTCAACATTCCATACGATGATGGCACTCGGACATGGGCTTGGGAGAAAATCCCCTCCGAGGACTGCAGTGTAGATTACACTTGGATTGATGATGGCAATTATCCAGTCGAAGTCACTGTCATCGATGAAGAACGTGACGAGCAGACTGTGATATTGCTCGCCTCGATCGGAAATCGAGAACCGAAAATTGAGATCCGAAGTTCACGAACTGAAGCGAAGGTTGAGCACCCAATCACGCTTTATGCCTATGCCAATGATTCTGATTCTGAGGATGTATGGCCTGGCGTGGTTGACGTCTATTGGCCTGATGCAATATGCCAAGAGGGCTATTACACGAGGGTCTGCACCACCACCGCACCAACAGAAGGTTGGCACACCTTCACGGCCGTTGGAACCGATGATGATTCAGCTTCCACCATGGCGACCATCGACATTAAATTCACCAATATCGCACCCCATGGCACATCCATTGCACTGCTCCAAAACGATGCAATTCTTGCCAGCGATGAACAGCAAATATGGTACCTTGACGAAGATGAATCCGTCAATGTACGTGGACAAGCACTGGATTCGATTGATGATTTGGACACGCTGACTCACACATGGTGGCCGGATGGTCAAGAACCATCGTTGATGTATTCATTCACAGGAAGGGTCTCGACCTTCCCAATGATGTGGTCGACATCTGGCCTCCACACCATCCGCCTAGAGGTAAGTGATGAGGATGGGGAAGCGAGCACCATCAACGAGCGATGGGTGAATGTTCGAAACGTGCCGCCCGTCATTGAACCCCTGGTCTCAATCCTTCCTATTGCCGAAGGGCAATCGATCACCATCACAGGAAATGCTACCGATACACCAAGCGACCAAGCAAGCCTTGTACGCTGTTGGGACATCGATCCCGGGGTTGACAGCAATGACATCGGAGGAGCTGATGACGATTGTGATATCGAAGGTGATGTGTTAACCTACACGTGGAACCGAAGTGGTACACACACGATCATCTACCACGTTACAGATGACGACGGGGCTCAAACCAGCGAAGTTTTGAATGTTGAAGTGTTGAACATGCCCCCGATTGTTCGATTGCAAAATTTGGACTGCATGGCCTACAAGATGTGCGTACTCAGCGCCCAACAAACCATTGATTCAGCCAACGACATTGGAAGTCTGACGGTGGTGTGGGACCTCGATATTACCGTTGATAGCAACGGTGATGGAATCAAAGATAACGATGCAGATTTGGTTGGTACAACCGTCCAACACATGTTCCGAAGCCCTGGCCAAATCCGTGTCAAGGCAATTGCATGGGACGAAAACCCCGAACGACCAGGCCAAGCAACAATGGTCATCGACGTTGCTCCTGCGGAGCGGAATTCGCTTGAACAAATTAGTGCTGGACTCATCGGTGAAGAAGCAAATTCTCTTGCCCAACTGGCCTTACTGATCAGCATTCTAGCGTTGCTTGGTGTATTGACTCGGCGCAGAAAGGGTGGCAACGATACCCCTTGGAATGGTGATTCTGAGGACATGTTGGATGATGTGTTTGATTCACAAACACTGATTGAGCAAGCACAAACTCGACGACCATCGACACCACCCGCAATGGATGCCTTTGGCCCAATAAAAACAGTCGAACAGGTGGTCGAAGCACCCGTAGCCATCGAACCCCAGCCAATGCCTGTTGAATCTGAGGAGATCAGCACATCTTCACCACAACTCCCAGAAGGAGGTCTGCCTGAAGGATGGACTGCCGAACAATGGGGGCACTATGGCCAACAATACCTCGATGCACAGGGTTCTCAAGAAAAAGTATTTTCTCAAAATGGCACGGAACTCAAGTAGGAGTAGTGCCTCCGTTAATCATGACTCAACTCCGGCCGATTGTGCTTGGCTTGATTTTCTTGATGCTTGCCTCCCCTCTAGGGGCCATGGTCACCTCGACAACTCACCTTGCAGATGAGCATCAAACGATGAATGCAGAAGGATGGGACAAAGACATCGATGTGCCAACATGGCGCATTGGCGATGAGTGGGTCTATGATACGAATTTCGATGTGGCGCAACTGATTGCTCAAGCCAATGTGTCCGCGAGCCTCAACACGTTAACCGGTGAAACATCGTACGAGATCACAGACATCTTGTTCATCACCATTGATGGCATCCAAACCTTGGCCTATGTGCTCGAAATTGATGGTGATTTCACATCCGGCAACAGCGGTGCGACCCTTGAAGGCGTCAGCGGAAGACTCGACATTGGCTATCAAGGGGAAGACCTCATTCGAGTTCGTGACCTTGCTGTCATCAATTCAGAATTTACGTTAGACGTCAAATTCCGACCATTCAACCTTGGTTTCCTTGAACAAGACATCGCTGAAATCACCTTTGATACCTTTTACGACCCGCCCAAAGAAAAGTACGATTTCCCACTCCATCTAGGCGACCAGTGGTACATGCCGTTCCAATCTGGCACCGGAGTCACAGGCACTTCTGATTACTTTGACCCAAGTGAATTTGACACCTCTGGCGGGGAAAACAACAGTTGGCAAATCACAGCCAATGGTATCCCAACCGATGGTTCGAAGAACATCCAGTACACGGGATGCGATGATTCCTACAAGATCAATGAAGTCAATGCAACTGGTGTCTCTCTTGGCTACAATTGGTATTGCCCTGCGGTGCGTTTCAATTCATGGATTTCAATAACAAACGCTGCTGGATTTACTATTGATTGGCTGCTGAAGGAATACAACCCTGCGGACTCCTACGGTGTTTCAGCAGGTTCCACGCCTGGAACTCGGAATGTCGAAATTGACATCGATATGCAGTTCCTCGCCACACTGCCGGACTCTGAACAAACACTCACTGCGAGTTATACCACTTCACCGAGTGGAACGCCACAGGCGAATAAAAACCTCCAAGTTCGGTATGAACTCGACAGCCATTTGGCAAGCCCGACGACCGATGGAAATGGAGAAATTACGCACCTCTTGAACGTGTCAGATGTGGTTGACACCACGCCCTCGAGTGACGATTACACCAGCAATGGTGTCATTGTTTGGGACCCTGCTACAGATATTATCGGAGCCACAACCGTTGTGATTGACTTGTCCGTCGTGGCGGTCGATCTTGTGGCCCAAGCAGACTCGATTATTGTCACTCGAGTGAGGGACGGCGAATCCTCGATTTTGAGCAGAGTTACAGGATACGGCGCTCTTCCGGGCGACATGATCAGTTTCTCGATCCCTGCTCAAAACCGTGGCGTTCTTACTTCACCGGCAACGGAGATGGAAGTCATCACCCCTGATGGCACAAGTATCCGTGAGAACATTCCTGCGATTTCCTCATACAGTGAAGAGCGGATTACAGTCAATTGGACCGTACCGGCAGACACAGCAATTGGCAACCAAACGCTCTCCTTCACGGTTGACCCAGATGAACTTGTGACTGAGGATGCAAACCGCAGTAACAATGGTGCCCAAATCAACATCTTCATCGGTCGCGCACCGACTGCATTCCTTGAGGTTGATGAAAACAAATTGACCTTTGAGAATATTACCCTCAATGCTACGCAGAGCTTCGATGAAGACGGTGGCGACGTGGATTGTAAATTTGAGATTGAATCCCGGCCGGGACTGATCGATGTGATCGAAGCACCCGGTTGTTGGACACGTTGGAACTGGTCTGATGATGGTGAATGGTTGGTCACACTCACGGTCACTGATGAAGAATTAGACATTGATGTGATCTACTACAACGTCACGGTGATCAATCGAAATCCATACATCAACCTGACCATGGTTGAGAGCATTGATGTGGAAAACAAGGTCACTGTGGACGCCACTGACAGCGGTGACATCGACACCGTATCCCCGCCTGGTCAGCAGGTCAGTATCTCATGGCCGGGCATGGCTTGTGAGGAAGGGTTGACCCAACCAACATGCACCTTCACCCCAATGGCAGAGGGCCCAATGATGGTCACGGCCGTAGCCACTGATGATGATGGCGACACAACAACCGTCCAGTCCTCACTCAATGTGTTGAATGTAGCACCAACCCTTGCCTTCCCCGAATTATGGTATGGAGGTTCAAACCTCTCAGCTGATGAAAGTGGCGTCTGGAACTTAGATGAAGACCAAGTCGCTCTTCTACGAATCAGTGCAGATGACACCTTATCTGACCGAGATGACATCACCATCGAATGGTCACCGTCTGACCGTGATTTGAATTGGACTGAAGCAACCCGTGGCCCTGCATCAACCGCTACAGTCTCATGGACTGAATCAGGCATGCACAACATATCTGTGGTTGCTTACGATGATGATGGAGAGCAATCCGTCATTCAAACAGCAGCCGTTCAGATTCGAAATGTTCCCCCAACCATCACTGGCTTGGGTTCAGATGTTCCAATTCTAGAAGATGCAAATGTGACCTTTACTGCTGTCGTTTCCGATACGGCCTCCGACATGGACAGTCTTGTTGTGTGTTGGGACATGAACGCTGCTGCAGACAACGACAACGATGGAAACAGTGTTAATGATTGTGAAATGCAAGGGATTGAGATCACCACGGGATGGTCAACTCGAGGTATCCGCCAAATCACTGCAACGGTCACTGATGATGATGGCGCTCAAGCATTGACCTCGGTGAACGTCAGCGTGCAAAACCTTCCACCTTCGGCAACCATTACCAATTCGACAAGCGTCATTTCGCTCATGGAGGGCGAGAACATCACACTTTCTGGCCTCACCTCAAGGGAAACTGCAGGCGACAAGATCAGCTTGCTCTACCAATGGGACAGCGACCATTATGATTCGGACCTTGATGGAACCAAAACTGGAGATGTGGATTTCTCAGGTCCAATGTACACCATCGAGGACCTTCCTGCCGGTCAATGGACGGTGACGTTGACGGTGATTGATGATGACGGCGAATTTTCGACAGCCACCATTCAACTCACAGTGACTGAAAAGCCCGCAGAAGGCTTCATCGAAAGCGTAAGCGAAGCCATTGGTACTGTGCCAACAGCAATCATTGGTGGTTTGGCTGTCATCGTCGTGATCCTTGGATTATTCCTCGTATTGACTCGAAGAAAGGGAGCGCCGGAAATGGACTCGTTTTCGAACTTCTCTTCAATACCTGATGGTGAGCCACCTGCCCCTGCCGCCGCAGCCCCAGACTACGCTGCGCCAGAGCCACAACAGGACATCTATGCACAAGCGGCCTATACACAACAACCTGCTATGACACAAGAGCAAATGTATGCCCCGCCTCAATCATACGCACCTGAACCAGCAATCGCTGCGAAAGAAAACCCATTTGCTTCACTTGTAGCAACACCCGAGCCTGTAGCACAACCCGTGGCAGCTCCTGCTCCTGCACCCGTAGCACAAGGACCGCCTCTCCCTGCGACTGGCCTTCCAGAAGGATGGACCATGGAACAATGGAACCACTACGGCGCACAATATTTAGCAGCACAACAAGGCCAACAAGCCATTGCTCAACCGACAACTACCAATACCACACCAGCCTCTGCAAACTCAGACCTCTCAGGATTGCTTGATGATTTTGATTTGTGAATGGTGGAAACATGGCGAGTCTTTGGCAGTTTTTCGGACTCCCTGACCCAGAAGCAGTTCCGCCAGCAAAGCAAGAACGACCAGCAAAGCCAACCCTAGGAGAGCCTGAAACAGTTCAGCAGAACCTCACGCTGCCAAAAGAGCCAGTGGTCACCATGACCGCTGATGTTCCTGAGCCAGTGGGCGTCCTGCCAGATCGAAAACCAGTGCCAATAGGTTGGCGCGGTCCCGTGACAGCAGACGGCGAACCATTCCATGACTTGGGTGCGCACGGGCCACCACCGCCAAGCATTCCAACCAGAGCATTGAGGTATGTAGCACCAGATTCGATGAACCGCTTACCAACAAGGGACATTTCCAAGCGGATCCAACAAGGGGATACCGTTGTTGTTGATCTTCGCCCGCTCGTTCACATGGACACTCATCAAAACGTTTGCAGACGAGAACTCAAGCAACTCAGTGATGATGTAGGGGTCGGTGTCTTTGCCCTTGATGCAGAAGACAAATTGTTGCTTTTACCAGGAAATAATGTGGTTGTGGATGTCACAGGCCATGAATTAGGTCTGACTTCACTGTTGAGATCTTAATATCGCCACCGAGTTTATATTCTGCCGAATTAAGAGGGTAACAATGAGTAAATTCTCCTCTTTAAGGACCAGCGCCGCTGGCTCTTATCTTGGATTATACGTACTTTCGGCATTCACAACGGGAATGTTCGTCTGTGTCCTCCTGTATCACTACTTCACAGAATCATTGTATTTTGATCAATATTCAAATGGCGATTTGCCATATATCTACACCACGATTACGTGGGTGTGCATGGGGTGGTTGATGTGCCTAATTGCGGGTATTGGATTCGATATTCTGCCACTTATTCACGGTACAACTCCATTTCATGAAAATGCAATGCGCCAATTTTTGATTACGAATCTTGCCGGGCAAGGCGTTCTCGCGATTTCGACATTCATGAATACGGAACAAAAAATACTTGAGTTTGCCACAGTCGGTATTTCGTTCCTATGCTTGTCAATCTTGTTGCTTGGTGGCCCAGGCCGCAGGATGTTCAAGGAATCCAAACGAAGGAAAGAGGAAGATGAAGTGGGCATTGCTTCATTGATCCCTGGCGTTGCGTTTCCATTTTTTGGGGCGACAATTCTCGCGTGTTGGTTGTACAGGGACATCGCTGGAATGCTCGAGTTAGGACGGTCGATCATGATCATGTTTTTCTTATTGCTCACGGTTGTGATCATCATCAGCCATTTTAACAGGCGACTGAATTGGGAAGTCATTGCTCCTCAACAAATTGGACTTAGGATCGGAGTGTTGTTGTTACTCATGGGCTTGCACATTCTCTTTGTGTTCTTAGCGGGCCGAGAAGCAACGACAGATGACACACTTATTGTTGATGTGCGTAGGGCAGCCCTTGGACTTGCACTGATCTGGGGGTTTTTGCTATGCAACCCATTACGCATCACTCGAATGGCGTTCCAAAATGGAGGCATGGCCCATAGTCGGCCGATTTTTGCTGCATTGTGGATGCTACCGTTTTGTGGTTTTCATGCCTATAGTTCTGATCCATCTTTACTCAACCCGGCTGTACCAGGCTATGCTTCGTTTCTTGGCACCTCCGGCCTGCTCTCCATCTGGGGCTACGCATGGTACCTCCACGAGGATCACCTCCACATCTCAATACACAAAAGAAAAGCTAATCTACCATTTTTGACGAGTTTTATTGTTTGCTTTTTGGCCATTCAAATGCTCTACTGGGATTTAAGGAACGGAAATGAAAATTCATTCTTCTACCAAAGGATATGGGCTGCAGCGACGTTATGTGGCACCATGGTCCTTGCTTTCAACTTCGTCCGAATTACCCTCTTTAGTCTCGAAGCGTGGCACAAAATCCCGATGTTCTACGGACGATATATTCAAGAAAAATCATTAGAATGATGAAAGCACGTCCATCGCTTCTTGAGGAATACCAAGAACCGTGGACTCTCCACCATCGATGATTTGAGCGTAGTTACCCATTTCACCTGCAAGGTCGTAACCTCCTGCTTTACCTTTCCATGAATTGTTGAGGACCAAATCCACAAGCACCTCGTCGGGAAGTTGTTCAATTTCTACCACGGAAAATTCGGTAAAAAACCTCCAATGCCCGTGAATGCAAAGTCCGGCCGAGGACCATACTTGGTGGCGGCGGCCGGAGAGTCGGTGAAGCATCGTGGCAGCATGAAGAGAATCTCGTGGTTTTCCAAGCAACGCATTAACTTCATCTGGATCGGCAAGGACCGTATCACAAACAAGGACCACATCATAGCCATGATCTTCAGGGATGGCATGTGCTTTTGCTTGACAGATGGATTCGACTTTTTCGGCAACTGTTCCCGAGGACATGGGGGTCTCATCGACACCTTGCAAACCCTCGCAGTGAGCGTTTGGAAACAATTCTTTGATCATCGCAGTCCGACGCGGCGACTGAGATGCGAGCCATATCGAGACCATGCTGTTCAGCAGTCCTAGAGGAACATTACATTTACGATTTGACATGGAAAATCTTGGCATTGTCCAAAATTCACAAGGGAGAGGTTGAAGAATCGACCCGTCTTCCAGCAAACGGTGCCGGCATGAGCGATGTTGAAAGAATCCCCACTCACATTGAAGGATTAGATGAAAATATGCAAGGCGGTGTCCCGCAAGGCCACATCTGTATCGTTGCTGGCGCATCGGGTGCAATGAAGTCCAGTTTGACATTCTCAATGCTCTACAATGCCGTTCTTTACGGGGAAACAAGCGGAATTTATGTGACGCTTGAACAGGGCAAGGACTCTCTACGTTCTCACATGGCCAACATGGGCATGAACGTCGATGATGCTCGAGTCCGTAATCGAATTGCAATTATTGACCTCTCTGACCTTCGCGTTGAACTGGACAAGCAAGGCATGAGTGACCGCGTGGATTGGATGGGGCAACTCATCAAGCAGCTCACATCATACCGAGAAGCCATTGGGTTCGAACTGCTTGTGTTTGACTCGCTTGGTGCGTTCTTTACCCTGACTAAAATGGAAAACCCACGTGATGAAATTTTCCGCCTGTTTGAGGCCGTTCGACGGCTTGGCCTCACTTCGTTTTTCATCTGCGAAATGACTGGGGAAGACCACAAACAATTCGGAGAGTACGGTGTTGAGGACTACCTTTCTGATGGCGTGGTCCATTTGGTCATGGAACGATCTGGTGACGACGTACAAAGAAAACTCGGTATTGTCAAGATGCGACACACCCGCCACTCTTTGGGTTACAAACCATTCAATTGGAAGGAAGAAGAACAGCGGTTTACCATCCTGTGAGTTGTTCACTCAACAGTGACCGACTTCGCAAGGTTTCGAGGTCGATCAACATCGCAACCCAGGGCAAGTGCCGTGTGGTAGGCGATTAATTGCAAAGGCACGACCGTGAGAAGTGGAGACAACAGTTCGTGAACCTTCGGCACTGAAATGCACACATCGCCTTCTTGGGCAATATCATCACCTTCTTCATGGATCAAGATGATTTTCGCACCTCGAGCCCTGCATTCATGAATCGCTGAAACTGTCTTTGTTTTGACATGATCATTCGGTGCGATAAAGATGACCGGGCTTCCTTCTTCGAGCAAAGCAATAGGTCCATGCTTCATTTCACCGGCTGGATAAGCGAGGCATGGGATGTAAGCAATTTCCATCAATTTTAACGCACCTTCTTGGGCCACAGGAGCAGATATTCCTCGTCCGAGGAACAAAACGCTCTTGGCATCTTTGACCAAATCGACTGCTTCTAGTATTGGTCCTTGTGATTCGAGGTAGTCCTCGACCAAATGAGGAATTTGTTGTAGACCTTGGATTAAGTCCGTTCCCTTCTCCTTCGTGATGTTGCGAGAACGACCGATTTGTAGGGCCAACATTGTCAACGCAGCGACCATGTTCGAAAAGGCCTTGGTTGAGGCAACTGCTTGCTCGGGACCGGAATGAATGTAGACACCTCGACCGCACAAGCGGGCAATGGTTGAACCGACGACGTTGACGATGCCGTGAACATTTCCACCCTTGAGTTGGATTTCCTTGATCGCAGAGATTGTATCAGCAGTTTCACCCGATTGGGTCACGGCGAAATGGAGTGAGGTAGGATTGATCACAGGATCGTTATGCCTGAATTCGCTTGAGATATGAGCGACTGCCGGAATACGCGCTAACTTTTCGATGAGCAAACCACCTATTTCAGCAGCGTTGTATGAGGTGCCACAACCAAGCAATCGCACATGAGGAATCTTAGCGAGCATGGCGGGCGTGAGTTTCAATCCGCCTAAGTGGCCACTACCCTCCGAGCGATTAAGTCGACCACTGATGCAGTGACGGATTGCATCGGGTTGTTCATAGATTTCTTTGAGCATGTAGTGCGGAAACTCTCCAAGTTCTGCCTCGCCCCAGTTGTTTTCTAGAATGCTGCTTTTTGTTTCGCTTGCACCACCTGTAAGCGTTGAGAGTTTCACAGAAGTTGCTGTCAAAGTCGCAAGGTCACCATCTTCGAGGTAAATGACTTGCTGGGTATGGGCGGTGAGGGCGTGTGGATCGCTTGAAATGAACATTTCATTCACACCTTGACCAATGATCAGTGGCGAGCCATTTCGGGCACATACAATGGTGTCATGATCCGTGAACAGCGCACACACACCCCATGTCCCACGGGCTTGACGGAGCGTTCTTCGAACAGCTTCTTCTGGATTATTGTCGATGGAAAGTTCCCGTTCGATGATGTGAGCAAGGGCTTCTGAGTCAGTCTCGCTTTGCAATTCTACGCCTTGGACCTCGAGGGATGTTCTAAGGATTCGAGCATTTTCGATGATGCCATTGTGAACGATGACGACCTTACCACTTGCAGATGAATGAGGGTGTGCATTTTCATCGGTCACGCCACCATGTGTTGCCCATCGTGTGTGAGCAATCCCGATGTTGCCTTCAATGGAAGTGGGAAGGATTGAGCGTAAGTCCTGCACCTTTCCTACTTTTTTGTGAATCTCCACTGTGCCATTTTTGACTGCAATCCCTGTGGAATCATACCCCCGATATTCCAATCGACGCAAACCTTCGAGAAGCAAGGGCGCCGCTTGATGGGGCCCAATGTATCCAAAGATTCCACACATGTTATTCCCTCAGCACTGGACCATTGTTGAGCAAATCGGGCAACTTACCCTCTTCAACGTCATATCCTTGACAACAAACTTGGCACTGCATTCAGGGCAGGTCACGTCCCGTTGTGGTGGGGCAATGCCAGGCAGAGGAGGTAAACCATTCAATGGAGGAAGTTCACCAAGACCGGGCAAAGGCGGCAATTCACCAGGTGCAGGAAGCGGTGGTAATTCAGGCAGCTGATCTGGTGCAGGGAGCGGTGGAAGTAGCGGCATGTTTTCGGCAATAGCAGCGAATTCACGCTGTTGCTTTCGTTGCATGCGGCGGTTGAGTCGGGCGTTTCCGGCACCGGCCTCTGCCTTTGCCTCAAGGCTTTCAGCAAGGGATGGTGCGTCGTCTTCGACAACTTCGTTTGGAGCACTCATATCAACGACAAGTTCCTCGGCTTCCGTATCGATCGCCAAGAGTGGCCCATCGTCATCTTCTGGCTGAATCAATAATTCGATTGAATCATCCCCTTCAGCGACAATTTCTGTAGCCACAAGTACCTTTTGTTCTTCGATGCGACCACGACGAATGCTGACAACAATGGTGGTGAGGAAAATCAGGAGTAAGAAGCCAGCCCCACTTAGGATCATCAGTTTCGTTTCCTGATCACCAGGAAGCGGTTCCAACAGGGATTCGAGGAGAGAGGAGCCACTATCTGTTGGTAAATCACGAGGAGCGAGCGAGGCGAGGGTACGAAGTTTAAGCGAACCAGATGCGGTCGAAAGCATCACAATTCCATCATCCTCCATGCCCGCAAATCCTTGTAAGAATCCTAGAGACATGAGGTCTGACATGCCATCAATTGATTCATGATTGGCATCAGTCAGTAGGCCGTACCTCGTGGTGGGGCCAAAAGTATTGATTTCATCATAGAATATTTGCATGCCTTGCTCGGCCGAATTGAGTTCAATGAACGTGACACCTGGTGCAGAGATGTACATTGGAACGTCTGCAGACCACGAGTTGTCGGTCACTACATGGGCCACAACTGCCTCTCGCCCACGGCCTTCAATCCAAGCAGCGATCAAGACGTCATCTCCTCCGACCTGCTTGACTTCAAGGCGAGCATTCGATGCTTCATCACCCACGGATGATTGGAAACTCCACGAGGAGAGGGTTGCTTCGCCGTGAGTGTACATGAGACCGACACGTTCGATTCCAGTCACGTCATCCCTCATCTCTTGATAGAGAATATGCAAATTTTCCTGCCCGTACGCAATGGCTAACGCATCGCCCTTTGATGGACGAATATCGATGTTTGAAAGGACATTGATTGGATTGCCCCAACTGGTTGGACCATCAGGGTTGTTAGACACCAGGGTGAAAATTGAGGTTACATCCTGCCAGGACCCTTCTGTTTTGATGTCACGGTGATAGCCTGCAAGAACGACGGTGTCGTCATATTCAGCAAGGTCAAGACCCCAATAGGAACCTTCGGACAACTTCTGTGGTGGCATTTGGTAATGCACAGGAGTCAGAATGGCCACCTTGGAAAGTGATGTCATTCCGATGTTGGTCAGTGTATATCCGTCAGTGCTGATGCTTTTGCGAGTCCATGCGGCATGAATGGCGCCATCTTCACGCTCAAGGATTGCAAGTTCGCCGCCCCACATATCTTCGAGCAACAGGTCGGTTTGAATGGACATGGATTCGGTGATGCTTCGCACATGGAGTTCACCATCGATGGTGGTGAACAAAAGTGCACCGTCATCAAGTCCGATGAAATCAACAGGCACTTCTCCTGCCGAAAGATCAATGCTTACCTGAGAACCAAGCGATACATCATCAACGGCCACTGTGAAGCGATGTTCACTGAATTCAGCTTCAACACCATCACCTTCAAGCCGTGCCTTAAACTTCATCGCACCCGGTTCGGAAATGGCATTCACTTCGAAGGTCGAGATGGCATAACCTGAACTCGTATCGGAACCTGGGACAACAAGAATCTCTTCGACTCCCAGTTCAATCCAACCATCCTCGGTCCATTGCTCAAGTTTCATGACGAGTGAAATTGCATCGGTCTGGCCAAGATTGTCAATTCTCAACCGTGCTGTAAATGGCTCCTCGACCACTGGAATGTTTGGTATGGTCGTAATGGCGCCAGGTAAAAATCGTAACATCGATTCAACCGGTCGTTCTTCGACATCAAAGGTGAATGAATAGATGTTGTTTTCAGGCGTTGGATCAGCGTGTTGGCTGGTTGGGTCAACGGTGATGGTCACCTCCTGCTGTCCCGCTTCTGTTGCCCACCAATACAGAGTAATTTGTTGGCTTTCACCTTCATTCAAGATGCTGATGCTGGTTTCCGAAGGATAGGTCTCGGAAGAAGAACCTGGTGCATCAAGACGTACATAGACATCGGTTGCATCAAGATCGCCTACGTTGGCGATGGTGAAGTCGACTTCAAGCACAGTCCCTGCAACCGCCGAATAGACCGGTAAACCTTGATCCATAATTTCAACCGTACTTTGGAACACAAAGTCTGGGGCTGCGGGTTGATTGTCGACGGTGTACGTCCTTCGGATCGTGTCCGTCATCACTCCACTTTCATTGACCATGCGGAAACTGAGGCGGTGTGAACCATCTTCGACCGAATTGGAATTCCAGGAAAAGGACCAATCTTGTGTGCCAACATCAAGGAATTCCAGTTCTTCACCAAGCATCCATTCTCCACTGTCAACTTTGTATTCCAAACGGTCATGTTCCAAGCCTTCGACCGTTCCTGAGAAATCAACTGTGCCCTCAAGCATGGTTCCAACCGATGGACCGGCAAGCGTGACAATCATTCGAGCGAGCGTGACATAACGAGCATCGATCAAGGATTCTTCACCATCATCGCTGATGGCCCTGGCCAAAATGAGGGTGTAGTCCTCATCTGCTCGAACCCAATCGGAAATGACCGACACATCGAGGTACCAATTGCTGACCTCGCCACCTGCCGTCACCCAGCCCTGGAGTTCACGAACTGTACCAGATTCAAGGTGTTGCTCGATTCGAATTTGTACTTCATCGTAAGGGCCATTATCGGACTCATCTGCAGCTCCTGAGATCCTTACTCGGTCGCCTTCAATCCACCATGAACCATTTTCTGGGCTGTTGATGGTCACGTGATCTCCGCTCCCATTGCCAGATGGAGGAGGGGCAATGATGCTCCCTCCTTCGAGCGGGGTGCAAGTTCGTTCGAGAGCCATATCAATGGCACAGGAAGCATCGACGAGACCAAAGCCCCAATCTGAATTCCAACGATCAGAAACCGAGGGCTCGCTTGCTGATCCTCGCTGTTCGGAAGAATTTCGAAGGATATCTTTCACTTCTTGGGGTGTGAGGGAGGGTTCTGCTTGCAACATGGTCGCGACTACACCTGCGGCGATCGGTGTTGCCATGCTCGTTCCATCTTTTTCATCGTACTCGTTTCCAGCGAGTGGTCGTCCTGGTTGGCCCGGTAAAGAAGGTCCAGTGGCTGCAGTCGCAGACATGATACCTGAGCCAAACGAGGTGATGTCAGGCTTCAATTCGTCCCAATCATCGTTGTCATTGTCACTCAAACGAGGACCTGTGTTGGAGTAATCTGCAACATTGTCATTGGTTCTGTTAATTGTCCCGCGGTCGGTGGCGGCACCGACTGAAATGGCCTTGTCTGCACTTGCAGGCGATGGAACGCGATTTGAGCCGTCATTGCCCATGGCAACCACGCAGACAATTGAGGCATTGACTGCATCATTGACCAGTCGTGCTTCAGCACCCGAACCATTGTCGCCCTGATCACCGGGGTTCAACGGTGTTGAAGCGGAACCAAACGACATGGAGGCCACTTGAATTCCGCGACTGGAAGCGTTGTTGCCCCAGTCAGTGTTTGCGTTATTGATGACCCACTGAATGCCGTTCAGAGAAGCTTGTGAATTTGTTCCACCAGAATCCGTGAGGACCTTCACATCAACGAGGTACGACCCCGGTGCAGTTCCCATGTGAATACGAGATGCGTCTCCTGTTCCAACAACAGAACCTGCCACGTGAGTGCCGTGCCCGTTGCCATCATCAGGGTCTTGCGTGCCGTCTGTGGCACCTGCTGAAGAGGTTGCATCATATCCTGCAACCCATTTCTGATCATCATAGGATGTTGCATCTTCGTCGGGTTCATCATCCATGTCATCAAAGTCATTCAACGATTCGTGTTCGTTGTCAACGCCGGTGTCCAAGACGGCTACAACAACGCCTTCACCGATGTAATCCCGTTCATATGCGGTTTGAGTGTAGACTTCAGATGGTCGTGAGCGTGCTGCTTTTGCTGCGATATCGTTTGATGGAACCATGACGTTCTGCATTTCGATCACAACAACTCCAAACGAAGCATAAATGTCCATCAGAGCACTGACGGGGACCTTGTCAAGCGCGATTGAATCAATGTCATCGAGCACTTGGAACCAGGCTCCACCTTCCTCGCCAACCCAGCCGTGGGCATTGAGAATAACACGCAATGTTTCGATTTCACTCTCGGTAGGGTGCCAAGCATAATCCACGACAATAGCCACTGTGGCCTTGCCATCGTTTCCAATGATGGCTGTTGGCGAGACCGATTCTGCACCTGCAAGAACACGCTGAAGACGATCGTCCATTCCATTCCAATCCAAATCTGGACCGTACGATTGCCACCAATCCTCAGCTTCTGATGAGTACCTCTCGCCTCGGTCGATGTCTCGTGTAGGGCGCAAGCAAAGCTCTTCGCCGCACATCAACGGGGGCAATCCTTCAATCAAAATCGGAGGTGCGAATTCGGGGGAATCTCCCTCAATCGAAGCCGTTGACGGCGTGGCGATTGCCCCAAGATCGGCAACGAGGAAAACTGCAACGAGCATCAAGGAAATGAGGTGTGTTTTTCTCGAACCTTGGTCCAACATCATCATCCACTCACCTTGGGGTAAAGCCGCATGCCTTTGAGGCTATCCGTAATTTGTCCACCCCGTAGCCCCTATGGGGCTAAGGGGGAATTCTTTCAAGGCCAATTCAGATGGTTTGGATTTTTTGCGCATTGAAGGTGAGGCCCGCCTTTGCCTTCAATCACCACCAAGTCAGCGTCGCATTCCGTACACTGAGCGAGTTCTGCAAGTCGCTCCATCCATGCCTGTCTCGTTTCAGGCTCGTCTGCTGAGGCCCGGAGTTTCTGCAATGTTTCCCTGACATTTCGTGGCACATCAACTCCTTTCGACGTCCACGGATCTTCAAGTTCGGAAAGGTCAGCCATATTGGCTTTCATTCGATTCAAGCGGGCTCGAACATCGCTTGATGAACTCGGACCACCATCTTCAACACCCAATTCATATGGCCCTCCTCGAGCAACGAAAGGCAGCAAAAAGTAAGCTGCTATGAAGCCACCAAGGTGTGCCATGTGGGCCACATCGCTGGCTTGCTGCAAGCCCAATGTTTGGTAGGCTCTCGCCACCTCAAGAGCAAAATAAATCAAGGCAATCACGTAGACTGGCCACTTCCTGATCAAGATCAACGGGAAGGCAACTTCGTCTCTTGGCCAGCCTGCAAGATAGGCACCAAACAGACCAAACGCTGCACCAGAAGCACCCAGTGAGGGCGTTGTGGAATCATAATTCATCAGCCACCACGACACCGACCCGCCAACTAAGCCAATGAGGTACACTGCGGTGAACCTTTTCATCCCAAGGCGTTGTTCCAAAGGAACGCCAATCAAGGCGATGACCAAGATGTTTCCAAGAACGTGAAGTGGATCAAATGGATTGTGCAAAAAACCTGCAGAAATCAGCGTATGCATCCATTCAAGTGAAGATGTTCGAGATGGAACCAACCAGAAATCCGACCACATATACCAACTTTCACTTCCAAGCCAAAACTGACGCACTCCGAGCAAGTAGATGACTTGAACAAGGTAGGCGAGAAGCAAACCAACCGTCAACGAAAGCGCAAGTGAAGTTTTGTGACGGATGGCATAGAAAAGTGGCCAGATGATGGCAGTAAACCACAGCAAAAGAAGAACCCACTCTCCTGCTCCGAAAAACTCCATTTCGGTGGCCATGTGTCTTGCAAGTCTTCCCGACTTTTGAGGTCATGGGGTGCTCTCGAGCATGGGAGCATTCATGTCGCCCCCCCGAGTGGGAAAATCATGGCCGAGGTCCTCTTGAGCATCAAGGAGGTCGAGGTTCGGCGCGGAATGGGCACTGTTCTGTCCGCATATGATTTGGACGTCTTTGGAGGAGATATCCTCGTCATAAGCGGCGAAAACGGAAGCGGAAAATCAACCGTGATCGAAACAGCAGCACGACTCCTCCCCCTAGAAAAGGGCCATGTCTCTCATCATGGACACCTCACCCATCACGCCGACGGACGACGGTTGAACCCTGTCAAACCATTTGGTCTCACATTGCAATCAAACGGCGTCATTGGAAGCGAGACGGTCGAGGATCACCTCCAAACTGTTGCCATGTTATCTGGTGTTCAACTCAACCACGAACCACTGCTTGAATCATACAACATGGACCATCGTAAAGCAGATGTCATCGGGCACCTTTCTGGAGGCCAGGCGAGGAAAATCGCAGTGTTAACTGGGCTCATTCCTGCAATGGTGAGTGCATCACCAACATTGGTACTGCTCGATGAGCCAGATGCTGGTCTTGACGACCATGCCATCGATTCATTGATCGGCCAAATCACATCTCTTGCCGCAGCAGGCCATGGGTTTCTCATCGCTTCACACAACCCAAAAATCCAATCGATTGCTACGAAATTACATGATCTTTCAACCACAGTCGAAGGCGTTCCTAATGATGCAAAACCATGGACCGCCCTCGGAACCAAAGTGCAGCCAAGAAACACCTTGTTCCGTACTGGCCACCGGTATGCATCATCCACGCACTCCGGATTAGCACGAAATGGAATCGTTTCAATGATGGTGCTCGGGTGTTTACTCGCATTGGGCGACCCAGCAAATTTACCCGCCGGTTTATGGACGACTGGAGCAATATTGGCACCGGCGTTTGCCTCCGGTTTGGTCGGTGATCCAACCACTCACCTTCTGCGTGAAAACCGAGCGGTCGATTGGTGGCGAGC
>Ga0208277_1000663_pt1 | contig 20211 bp, 18 predicted proteins | sample ETNtaG_5_FD_185782 | JGI IMG/M metagenome (GOLD analysis project Ga0208277, IMG submission 185782) | Marine microbial and viral communities from oxygen minimum zone, Eastern Pacific Ocean - ETNP201406SV205 (SPAdes) (version 2) | ecosystem: Environmental > Aquatic > Marine > Oceanic ...
TTGCTTCCATCATTGTGATAGGCAGACGGATATTTGCTATTTTGATAGGCACAACCGTACTTGCTTTGACCACCAAATATTCCACATGTTGAAGAAGATAGCTCGGTAAAAACCCGATAAGACTCAAATTTTTGACTTTCTTCAATGCTGCCCCAAGATTCTAGGCCAAAGAGCCCAACAGAATTACTCAAAGTTGAACCGGATATTTGTCCATAGGCTGCATAAGGCAGATCAAACATTGAGCCGGATACACGATAGTCGAAAGTATTTAGATCATAAACTTCATCCGAACCAATTATTCCATCGATAACTTTACTCAACCCACAGCCGCTGCCTTTTTCGCAAATGACAGCCGATTTTGAAAAACCTATTTCTAAATTATCTTTTGGACGCATGCCAATCCTGAGAGCAGTGAATCGACGATCGGGAGCCTGATTTATGCTTTCAATGTCGCCAAGAATGAAGGCCAGATCCCAGTTTCCAATCATGCTAAGGAAGCGATTTTGGAATGGATCTGAGAAGTTTCTTTCAATCGATAGTCCTTTGATTGGTCTTGCGCTTGTAGAGAGAACAGTGCTTCCCATCCATCCTGGGCCCCACCAACTTTTCTTTGAGCCCAATGTCATGGAATAATTTCCCCTCGCCAATGAGATATGAGATTCATCCAGTAACTCGTAAGCATCTGTTTTTTCATATTTGAGATTTATCGCCAAGTTTTTTGACATATATGAGACATTGGATGCGGCAAGTTTCTTTACATTGACTGGGTCAAAGAATGTCATGATTCTATCGGGATTCTTTGAAACCTTGATTTCAGCATTTGCCGAGATGCCTCCCATTTGTTCCTCTATTAATCTTTGTTTGATTCTTTGGAGTGACAGTAGGGTTTCTGGCGATAATTCTTCCGGATTGTCTGCTTTCAGATTGTATGCAACATCGCCCCAGGCAATGGGCCATGTGTTTAAGGGAATATTCAATAACCCAGCATCAGTTAGAATCTGAAGATCATGTTTTAGCAAAGCATCATCCGGAGTGCCCCATGGAGATGAATCCACATCTTTTATTGATAGGCACAACAAGAGGAATAAAAATAGGTATTTTCCCTTAAAATTTTTTCTCCAATACTTTTTCATGTGTGGCATTCTACTCTTTCGTTAAAAAATCTAAACAAATTCTGCATTTTCTACGAATGATATATGATTGTGACCGATATGTTTATAAATTGCCTTAAAAGAACCTCTCTAGTCATCCTAGCAGGTTATCTTGTCTCCTGCAGTATTCCAAAAACAGACCATGAGCCTGATCAGATGACCCTTCTCGCCATCGAGAAAGGAGAAGTCATAGGATCTAGTAATGACAAAACCCATCAATGGCTTGGTATTCAATATGGCTCCATTCCAAATTCAAGCTACCGATGGAAAAAAGCGAGTGAAACAGAAGCATGGGAGGGAGTCTATGAGGCATTGGAATTTGGCAACACATGCATTCAAAGAGGATCGCTCATCAATACGACTAAAAGAAGAAATTGGGGGGAAATCGTAGGTTCTGAGGATTGTTTGTTTCTCAATGTTTGGACACCATTGCATGCATTGGATGCATCATCAAGAAAAATACCGGTAATGGTTTGGATTCATGGCGGAAGCAATGTTTCCGGAAATTCTGATTTTTATGATCCAAGTGAGCTGGTTAAAACGCAAAATGTCATTGTCGTGAGCATCAATTATCGATTGGGACCATTTGGGTGGTTCAGACACCCTGGTATAACATCAAATTCTGAAAATGCTGAAGATCAATCGGGGAATTATGGGAATCTAGACACCATTCAGGCACTAGAATGGGTGCAGAAAAACATCGGATATTTCGGCGGAGATGCATCCAATGTCACGATATTTGGCGAATCTGCCGGCGGATACAATGTGGCTGCATTGCTGTCTGCAAAGAATGCAAAAGGACTGTTTCATAAGGCCATTATCCAGAGTGGTGGAGTCAAACCAGGAGACATTGATCATTCGGAGTCCTATCTAGAAGAGAATCTGCCTTGGAAAAATTACTCATCCAGAGAATTGGTCAACCAGCTTATTCAAAACAAGGGCATGGCTCCCGATCGGGATTCAGCTAAATCCTTGCAAGAGGATATGCCCCATTCTGAGATGGAAGGATTGATGAGGAATGCTTCTTCAGAAGAAATTTATCAAGCCTATTTAACAACTAGAATTAATACCAATGAAATGCTGAGACCCTTCCCTGATGGTTCTGTATTGAGTGAGCTTGGCATTCTGGGTTCCTTAGAGACTGGATTTAATAGTGATATTCCAATCATGATTGGGACAAATCGAGATGAGATGAAATTATTTCTCATTGATAACCCTCGGTTAACCAAAGAGTTTCTTAGAATACCGAGAATAAGAGATCTGGATTTATGGAACGCAGTTTCCAGGCACAGAACCAATGCTTGGAAGTATCTGGCTGTCGATGGACCTTCTCAGAGTCTCGCAAATCAAGGAAGAAGCAATGTCTTTGCCTATCGATTTGACTGGGATGATGAGCCAAGAAAATATGGCGTAGATTTAAAGAATTTACTTGGAGCATCGCACGCTTTTGAAATCCCTTTTGTAATGGGCAACTTCGATGAAGATGCTCTTACGAAATACATACTCAGCAAAAAAAATATGAATGAGGTGAAAACGCTATCTCATGCAATGATGAGCTATTGGGCAGAGTTTGCTTATAAGGGTGATCCGAATAAGGGCAGAAACGGAGATTTAACTGATTGGGAGTCTTGGAATCCAAGAGAAGAGAGCAATAAGTTTATTGTATTTGATTCTGTGATTGATGGGGGCATAAGAATGACAGAAGATTTTCTCACCGAAGAAAATTTAATCGAAATGTTAGCCGCAGATGACCAGATAAAGGATAATAAATGGAAATGTGAAATTCTTGATGCAGCGATAATGTTTGATAATTTTGCTGATCAAGATCTTCTGTATGAGTTCAATGATCAAAAGTGCAGTGATCTTGATCCTGCTTCAGAATGGAGAAAATACTGGTACGATGAAAAGAAGAAACGATTCTAGGAGATGACATGCAGTATTGGCTTATGAAATCAGAACCTGAAACCTATAGCATAGATGACCTAAAGGAATTTCAAACGGATCATTGGGATGGGATCCGTAATTATCAGGTAAGAAATTTTTTCAGAGATCAGATGAAAATCGGTGATAAAGCATTTTTTTATCATTCCAATTGCAAAGAACCAGGAATAGTAGGACTGATGGAGATTGCAAGTGAGGCATATCCTGATCACACCGCCTTTGATTCTAAAGAGAAATACTTTGATGCAAAAAGTGATCCTGAAAATCCAAGATGGTTAATGCTCGATGTAAATTACATTCGTCATACCAAAAGAAATATTACACTGTCTGAGTTACGTGATCACAGTTCTATAAAGGAGATGAGGCTTTTGCAAAAAGGCAATCGTTTATCCGTAATACCCATGACAAAAAAAGAGTGGGATTATATTCTGGGATTGGAATGAAACAATTCACTCAAATTGTCTGTGTCTTCGCCTTATTATTCTCTTCAGCCATCTATACTGAGAATTCAGAAGTATTTTTTATCAAGCCTTTAAATGGAGATGTTGTTGATCAAACATTTGAGGTTGTATTTGGTATCAGCGGAATGACTTTGGCTCCTGCTGGAACTTATGAGGTCGGTACCGGTCATCATCACTTGATCATTGATTCGCCATTGCCCGATCTTACAATGCCTGTTCCGGCAACAAAAAAACATCTACATTTTGGTAAAGCTCAAGATCGAGTCAAGATCACGCTGGAGCCAGGCAAACATACATTGCAGATGATCCTTGGGGATGGAAATCATATCCCTCATAAGGCACCGATTTATTCTGAAATCATTGTTATTGAGGTTCAGCCCTAACGCTCTCAACTTTTTTCATGAATGATGAAATGAGATCAATTGTTTCTTCGACACATAGTTCTGTTGAGGCTATCCCTGATTCTCCGAGAGATTCAATCTCAACTCCTTGAAGATCATTTTTTATGATTTCTAATTTATAATGAAAAAAGTCATCGATGGCCGACATGACCATGAGTGGCGCATGTATTGTTTTAATCAATGACTTAAAGTCTTGATCCCAAACGGCTGCAAAGGCTTGTTCACGACCTTTGATTGATCTTATTGCCCCTAGAAACTCAGTATTTACTAAATCAGAATCGTAGGATGGAAAGAGTGATTTTATTAATTCAAATGTTTCCAAGAGATATTTTCCTTCAACATCTTGCTCTATACTGCTTGAAGTCATTTTCTTAAATGACTCCCGTTCATCCTTATCCAAGTAGGCCACACCATTGAGCATAAGTGATAATGTTTGGTCTTCTCGAATTTTTGCGATCTCAGCAGCAATGTGTGTTCCTGTGTGGTGTGCATAAATATGAAAACGATCAATGCCAAGGGCATCGATGCATTCACAAATCCAGTCACAATAATTTTTCATATTGGGCGATCCATCTGGATCAAATGAAGAGCCAAAACCAGGTGTATCAAAAGCATATATTGGTCGATCATAGAACATTTCCTTCATCATCGGCTCATACATTTTGGAGCTTGAGGGAGTGCGATGCAGGAGAATGAGCGGAATTCCATCTAAGCACTCATTCGTTCGATAGTGAATTTGACCGATAGGAAGAGATAGATATGCTTTTTTTATAAAAGTATTATTCGCTTTTATCATGGTTCTTAGACTAATCTAATTGCTTATAAATTGATATAATCCTGACCATGAAAAGAATAATTGTTGGAATTTCAGGCGCAAGCGGTGTTATTTATGGCATTCGACTTCTTGAGATGCTCAAAGAAATAAAAGGCGTTGAATCACATCTGGTGATGACCAATGGCGCCAAACTTAATATTTCACTCGAAACTGACTTTGACTCAAAAGCCGTCGAAGAGCTCGCTGATGTGGTTCACAATGACAAAAACTTGGGGGCCAGTATTGCCAGTGGTTCATACGAAACTGAAGGCATGATTATTGCTCCATGCTCCATGAAAACGCTATCTGCTGTTGCGAATTCGTACGCTGCAAATCTCATCGTCAGAGCAGCAGATGTCGTACTGAAAGAAGGCAGAAGTCTCATCATTATTCCACGAGAAACGCCACTGCATTTAGGGCATATAGATCTTCTTCGCAAAGTCTCTTTGATGGGTGCTCATGTGGTTCCACCGAATCCTGCTTTCTACAACGATCCCAAATCAATTGACGACATCATTAACCATACCGTTGGAAGAGTTTTGGATTTGATTGGTATTGACAATGATGTGGTTAGCCGATGGAAGGGCGTATAGCAAAACATGACCGAATCGTCTGCTGAAGGAATACAAAACAATCTAATCGAGATGCTCAAAGAGCATCACACAGTTACCATATCGACAAGAGACGAAGCATCCGTTTGGTCTGCAACTGTATTTTATGTCTCAGACTCCAATCTGAACCTATTTTTTCTATCTGCCGACAAAAGCAAACACATTCAGCATATCAAAATGATTCCTGAGGTTTCAGCAACGGTCTATAAAGATCAGAAAGATTGGGAAAAAATCAAGGGAATTCAGATGTCAGGAATCGTCGAGGAAATTAAGGGTCAAGATCGAGAAGATGCGATCAGCCAATATCTTGTAAAATACAGATATCTAAATCGCGTGATCAATGAGCCATTGAATCAAGATGAAGAGAAAATTGGTTCACAATTTTCATCCATTCCATTTTTTAAATTGGAGCCGACTTTCATAAGAATCATTGATAATGAAGTTGCATTTGGTTACAAAGAGCAAATTGAAAAAAGAAAGGGGAGGTGGGAGTTATTCTAGAGGTCGTCCGAAGAATAGCTTGCAAGCTGTCCAAGATGAGCACCGCTGTCAATGATCAAAATTTCTCCAGTAATCAAAGGTGCACCCTCTAAAAACCAAACCAAGACCTCTGCCACATCTTCAGCGGATGCGACTTTTCTCAATGGAAGATTAGCCTCTGCTTCCTGAATTAGAGAATCATATGCTTCATCACTCATCCCGCCTTTTAGCCATCGAGTTTTTATGGGCCCAGGTGCCACCGCATTGATTCGAATTTCAGGTCCTAAAACATGTGCCAAAGATTTAGTCATTGCATTGAGTGCAGCTTTTGAAGTGACGTAAGCTATTGATGAGCCCATTGCGTTGACTCCAGCCAATGATGAGTCATTTACAATCGCACCCGATCCTTCTTTTTTCATATGTGGGACCACTGCCTTAATCATTTGGTAAGCGCCAACCACATTGACAGCGTAAATTGATTGGAAATCATCCATGGTTAAGCCATCCAGATTCTCAAAGAAATTGAATTTTGTTCGACCTGCATTATTGACAAGGTAATCTATTCGACCCCATTTATTGATGGCAGCTGAGACCATCGCTTGGCATTCATCATCTTTTGAGACATCAGCTTGGATTACAATTGTCTCAGCGCCTTTCTCTTCAGCCAGTTTTGCTGTTTCCATGGCTTCATTTTTTGATCGCGTATAATTGATGACGACGTTGCAATCTTTTTCTGCCAGAAGAACTGCTGTTGCTGCACCGACACCGGTTGCAGATCCAGTAATAATCGCTACTTTTTTGTCCATAAGATCTCACTTAAGATTGATTTTCTATTGTATCGATTAAAGTTAACAAAATCTTTGATTTAATTTGGATACCCGACAAGGCACAATATTCCTATAGATAAAGATTACGGGAGATAAAGAGTGCAATTTAATGACATGAGAGGATACATCGATGTCCTTAGAAAAGAGAGCTTGCTACATGATTTGGATATCGAACTAAATGTAGCCAGGGAAACATCTGAGCTTCAAGCTCTAATGAGGCATTTGCATAATGAAGACGGACCTGCGCTTTTATTGAATAATCTAGAAGGTTACAACATGCCGGAGGTACCTCTTCTATTCAATCCCTATGGCACTCGGCAAAGAACAGCAATGATATTGGGAGAGAAGGATCCTCTTAAGGCAAAAGCAAAGCATGCAAATGTTTTGGCTGATCAATCCAGCTGGATTGAGCCCAATGTTATCAGCAAGCAAGACGCACCTTGTAAGCAAAATCTAATTTCAGATAGAGACATTGACCTGTCAAAGCAGCTTCCTCATGCTTGGTTTGCCAAAGAAGGTCCATCGTATATAACGAATGCCATTGTGATCACTAAAGATCCAGAGACAGGCATTGCGAATACTGGGTGTTATCGACTGACGCAATTATGGAATGCATCTCATCCTCATGGGGAAATATATTCAGAAGAAGAGCAAAGAAGATGTCTATCGATCTTTGCATTTTGGAATCCCCCAGGCAATCACATAGGTCTTCACTGGGCAAAAGCACAAGAGATGGGAAAACCATTGGAAATTGCGATTGCTTGTGTTGTTGATCCAGTAGTTCAATTGGCCAGTGCAACCAGTCTTCCATTCGGATTGGATGAGATGAATTTTGCAGGCGGATTAAAAGGAGAAGCAATCGATGTAGTTCCTTGTGAAACCATTGATATCAATGTACCTGCAAGAGCAGAGTTAATCATAGAAGGTCAATTTTTGCCCAATAGGGACGTTACCATTGGGCCTCATTCTAATCCAATTGGTTACTACGATGATGAGCAATTATTCCCTCTAATGGAGGTTCAATGCATTACTCATAGAGACGAACCCATATGGTATTCAACAATGGAAATGATGCCTCCATTTGATCACAATTACATGGCTGTTTTGCCGATAGAAGGTGAGCTTCTCAGTGATTTACAAAGTAAAATTCCAGAGGTTAAAGATGTGGTGGTTACTCCGAATCTGAGTTATCTCATTCAGCTATCCGTTGATGGGGCTCAAAAGCCGCATCCTGAATTTGGAAAGTACGTTTTGCATGCAGTTTGGGGCGCAAGTGGCAGATGGGGAAGGACTGCAAAAATTGCAGTTGTGGTCGGACCGGATGTAAACCCCTATGATCTAAATGAGGTTGAATGGGCAATATTGACTCGTGTGCAACCACATTCAGACACCATCATTAACAAATCGGGACAAGCATTTCTGATGGATCCATCAGCACCAAAAGATTCCACCCATGGCATTGCACTTCAATCCGAGCAAATGGGTATCGATGCAACAATAAAAGTATTTGAACGTTTTCATTCGTATCCCGAATACAGCAATGCTGACCAAGAAGCTGTCTCAGCAATTGCTGAAAAATTAAAAGGATCATTCTAGTCGGCTTCATCAAAAGGTGACTGTGAGTAAGAAAACAAAGCAGTTTAGAGAATTGCTACTCAGCAAAGATCTTGAATTCTTGCTGGAGGCACACAATGGAATCAGTGCAAAGATTGCAGAAGAGGCAGGTTTTAAGGGCCTTTGGGCAAGCGGATTAGCAATATCTGCTCAGTACGGCGTTAGGGATAGCAATGAGGCCAGCTGGACACAAGTGCTTGAGAACATAGAATTCATGTCTGATGCCAGCAACATACCAATTATGCTTGATGGCGACACCGGTTACGGCAATTTCAATAATGTCAGGCGCTTGGTTAGGAAACTTGAACAAAGAGACATTGCAGCAGTTTGCATTGAGGATAAGCTTTATCCTAAAACCAATAGTTTCATAGATGGAGATAAGCAAGAGCTTGCCGATATAGAAGAGTTTTGCAGTCGAATTAAGGCAGGCAAAGATGCTCAGGTCGATGATGATTTCTCTATCATTACAAGGATTGAGGCGTTCATTGCTGGATGGGGTTTAAGTGAAGCCTTAAAAAGAGCAGAGGCTTATCATGAAGCAGGTTCAGATGCGATTTTAATTCACAGCGCAAAATCCGATCCAAGTGAAATCTTGGCTTTTAAAAAAGAATGGGGCGATACCTCACCCGTAATAGTGGTTCCAACAAAATATTACTCAACACCAACAGAGGTGTTGGAGCAAGAGGGGTTCTCCATTGCCATATGGGCAAATCACATGATTAGGTCTTCAATCAAAGCCATGCAGGAATCTGCCAAACAGATTTTTGAATCATCTTCAATTCTTACAATAGAGACTGAGATTGCCTCTGTGAAAGAGATTTTTAGGTTACAAGGCGTTTCAGAGCTGAAAGAAGCCGAAGAAAATTATTTGCCTAAAAAAGAAACAACAGCCGAGGCAATCATTCTAGCTGCTTCGCGAGGTGAAGCCATGGGCAGTCTGACCGATGATCAGCCAAAAACCATGATCCCATTAAAAAATAAAAGTATGCTCGAGCACATTACCGAGATATATCGTAACCATGGCGTCAATAATATTCATGTCGTTCGAGGATATAAAAAGAAGGCAATTAACTTCCCTGAACTGCACTATATCGATAACGATGATTTTGAAGTCAATTCTGAGTTGTCTTCTTTTCAAAAAGGCATTGAGCAGATCGATGGCGACACGTATTGCTCATTTGGCGATGTTCTATTTAAACCTTATATGCTTGAGTTAATGGATGACTCTAAGGATGATTTGGTCCTTCTTATAGATACTCAATGGAAGGATTCTGTAAATAAAGGCAGGGCAACGGACTATGTAAAATGTTCTCAACCTCACTCGAGAGGCAATTATACCGATCCAATTTTTTTAGAGTCTGCGGGGGAAACGCTCGATGAAGAGTCCATTCATGGAGAATGGATGGGCATCATTAAAATTTCTTCAAAGATTATTCCTCTTATAAGGGATGAGGTGAATGCCCTATCAAAGGAAGAGGATTTTCATTCGATGAAAATGCACCATCTTTTGGAACATCTTTGCAAGATTAAGCAGCCAATCAGAGTGGTCTACACCACTGGAAATTGGCTTGATGTCGATACACTTGAAGACGTCATAAGAGCTAGTAATTTCATATGATTTACGCGGACAAATTTTTAGATGAAGCATTTCATCTGGGTTTTAATACCTATACAGGTGTTCCTTGTTCATTCTTAAAGCCTTTGATCAATGCATCAATGGAGTCAGATCGTTTGTCATATATTCCTGCTGTCAATGAGGGCGATGCTGTAGGCATTGCTGCTGGAGTCTATCTTGGCGGAGGCTTGCCCGTTGTGATGTTCCAAAATTCTGGATTGGGCAATGCTGTCAACCCATTTACCTCCTTGATTCAAACTTTTGAAATACCCATTTTAATGATTGCCACATTGAGGGGTGATCCAGAGAGTGAGCCCGATGAGCCTCAACATCAACTGATGGGTAAAATCACAACTCAACTTCTTGACTTGATGCAAGTCAGCTGGTCTTGGTTTCCTGAAAACGACGATGAGTTGATCAAGGCAATGGCAACCATTAAAGATCGAATACTTGATTGCCAACAGCCACATGTTTTGGTGATGAAGAAAAACTCGGTTGCGCCATTTGATCTGTCTGAGAATTCTCAAAGTTCAATTAATCATATTGCAACCATGGATGATTACAAGAATGAAGCGTCGGGCCTGGTCAGCAGAAGCGAGGTCATAAAAGTGCTGATAGAAAAAACAAATGAAGAAGATGATCTGATCATTGCTACCACAGGATACACCGGAAGAGAACTCTACGCTGCCGGGGATCGAAACAATCATTTTTATATGGTTGGCTCAATGGGATGTGCCATAGACATAGGATTAGGCTTATCAATTATGCAGTCGAATAAGAGAGTGATTGTCATCGATGGTGATGGCGCTATTCTCATGCGTCTAGGCGCCATGTCAACGGTTGGTTTTATGGCTCCTGAGAACCTGACCCACATAGTATTAGACAATGGCGCATACGAGTCTACCGGATCCCAAAGAACGGTCTCCTCGATACTGGATTTTAAGATGCTTGCCTACTCAAATCGTTATAGAAACTCTATGAAGTTAAGTTCCTTGAGTGACCTCAGCTCACTCCTTGATTCAGATAGAAAAGGGCCAAATTTTATTCATTTTCCAATAAAAAAAGGAATACCGAGCAAGTTGCCACGTCCTTTAATCTCACCAAATGATGTTGCACAAAGATTTAGAAAAAATATAGAAAATACAAATGATTAATCAAAAGCAAAATATCTTACTCAATCCGGGTCCAGTCAATATGTCAGATCGTGTAAAAAAACGAATGATCAGTGAGGATTTCTGTCACCGTGAAAAAGAATTTTCAGATTTGATACAAGATGTCAATTCTCAGTTGGCAACCACTTATGAGGATATGATGGATTATGAATCCGTGATCCTAACCAGTTCTGGAACTGGTGCCGTTGAGGGCATGCTGACTTCATTTATACACGATGAGAAGTCACTCATTGTGAGTAATGGCGTTTATGGCGAGAGGATGGAGAAGATTCTTCGTGCCCAGAATAAGGCTTACCATGCCATTAAATTTGATTGGCTTGATCCAATAGATCTCCAGTCAATTGCAGACTATCTTGATGCCGATCGGAGTATTAAAAACTTAATTTTAGTGCATCACGAAACAACCACGGGTCGATTAAATAAATTGGAAGCAATAGGCCAACTGTGTAAGGAGTATAATCTTAGTTTATATCTCGATGGCGTCAGTAGTTTTGGTGCAGAAGAAATAATGGCAGATGAGATTAATCTAAAAGCTGTTGCCGCATCTGCAAACAAATGCCTTCACGGCGCACCCGGTCTTGCTTTTGTGATTGCGCATAAGGATCAATGGAAGAGGATCCCAAAAGAACCTTCTGGAGTTTATTTTGATTTGCATGGTTACTATCACATGCAAAAAAACGATGGATTCTCACCGTTTACTCAAGGCACCCATTTGGTCACTGCTCTTCATGAGGCAATGCTTGAATTCAAAGAAATGGGTGGATGGAAAGCAAGAAATGCCTTATTTCAAAGCAGAGCTGAACAAATACATCTTTGTCTGCATCAGCTTGGCATCAAAACATTGATACCAAAAGAAGATTACTCATCTGTATTGAGGTCTTATCAATTGCCAGAAGATATTGCATACCAAGACTTACACGCCTTTATGAAAAACAATGGATTTGTGATTTACCAAGGTCAAGGCGGCTTTAAAGAAAACATTTTCAGAATTTCAACTATGGGACATATTGAAGAATCACATATCACATTGTTGTGCGATCTATTTGAAGACTTTTTCAATAATCATGGTTAAGGAAGCTGTAATTTTAGCAGCAGGAATGGGAACCCGATTGGGGAATCAAAACGATCAAAAGCCAAAAGGATTTTTACAACTGGGCAATCAACCCATTATTGAGGAGTCAATCAAGAAACTGATCAAGAGTGGTATTGAGAAAATCTGGATTGTAACTGGCTATCAATCTCACTACTTCAGAGAATTAACCAATCTTTATAATTCTACCGTGTGTCTTGTCAGTAATGAGGAGTACGATCAATCGGGAACATTGCATTCACTTTCAATGATTTCCGATAAGGTGTGCCCTCCATTTTTATTACTCGAGTCCGATATCATTTTTGAATACAGAGCAATTGAGGAAATGCTGAACCACCGAAATGAAAACTGCATTTTATTAAGTGGTTTCAATGATTGTGGCGACGAGGTATTTGTTGAAACCAATCGTGAAGAATTGGTATTTATGTCAAAAAATATGCATCAGCTTAGCAGCCCTCCAGCCGGCGAATTGGTTGGAATTACAAAAATTGGAAAAGAATTATTTAGAAAAATGATGCAGTTTTATAACAGTGATGAAAAAAATAAATTGGCCGATTATGAAACCGATGCATTGGTTGCGGTTGCTGAAGAGGTCTCAATTCCCTGTCTAATAATAGATGATTTAATATGGTCAGAAATAGATGATCAGTCTCATCTGAGACGTGCTAAGGAAGAAATTTATCCCAAGGTTATTGAAAGTGATTTAAAATATTTTTCTAAATCATCCAATCAAAGGCATTCGTAGGTGAAAAAAAGATTAATAATTTTATCAATGGCATCCATTTGCTATGCGAACGCTGCTCATGCATATCTTGATCCCAGTACAGGCGGCATGCTCATTTCAGCAATAATAGGAATGTTCGCTACACTGGGACTGGTGATTAAGTCATATTGGTATAAATTAAAGTCATTCTTTAGAAAGAAAGAAAAAAGGATCGATTGATTATTCGATATGAAAACTTTCTTTAAGGGGTTCCAAGGATATCGAGCATACAAGAAACTTCCCAAATCGTTTAAAGAAATTGTTTTCTATTCAGAGAGTTTTCAAGATTGGCACCATCTTAAGCCGCTTTTGAGCGGATTGCTGAATCAAAAAATGACGGTTACCTACGTCACTTCAGATGAGGAAGATCCTGGATTACTGAAACAGTCTTTGAATTATAGGTCCATCTATATAGGTAAGGGTTTTTTTAGAATTCTTTTCTTTCAGTACTTAAAGGCAAAGTTATTCATTTTAACCATGATGGACTTGGATAATTTTGAACTAAAGAGATCTATACATCCAGTTCATTATGTCTATCTATTTCATACACTTGGCAGTACTCACATGGTTGATCAAGAAGAGTCATACGATCATTACGACACTATATTCTGTGCGGGCCCTCATCAGAAAAACGAAATTGAGAAAAGGGAAGCAATTAAAAAGGTTAGAAAAAAAAATCTGATTCAATACGGATACCCCAGACTTGAAAAATTGGTTCAGATTAGATCGAAGGCCGATGAGAAAGGCAAAGTTGTTCTTCTGGCACCAACATGGGGAAATGAGAGTTTAATTAATACAATTGGGGAGGATGTTTGTGCAAAGATTATAGAGAGTGGATTCAAACTTATTCTAAGGCCGCACCATGAAACATTGAAGAGAACACCAGAGGTGATTTCTCAAATCGAGAATAGATATAAAAATAATCAATCCTTTAAATTGGTTACGGAAATGAGTGATACCGACTCCCTCTTGAGCTCAGATATTTTAATATGTGATTGGTCAGGAACGGCAATTGAATATGCATTAGGACTAGAAAAGCCTGTCATATTCATTGATACACCGCCACGAGTAAGAAACCCCAATTGGGAAGAATTAAAATCTGAGCCATTGGAAATGAGCATCAGAGAAAAAGTGGGTCAAATCATTTCACCAACAAAGCTCAATGACTTGTCATCTGCTATTACTCAATTATTGAGAAACGATCAAACCTTTCCTGACCAAATGAAATCATTGCGTAAAGAATTTGTATATAATTTAGGTCTTTCAGAAATCGTTGGTCCAGAAGAGATAAAAAAATTATTAAAAACACTCTAAAACTAAATTTTCCTTCAAGTTGGTTCCTTTGGTACGGTTTTTTTAATGGGCTTATAGCCTCTTTGATATCGATTCAGTATCTCCTTTTCTATCCTTCGACTATGACGTGGTTGTCTACGAGCTATATCCTATTTGCAACTTTGACTCATTTTATATCGATACATTATTTGCCGCTTCTTTTGCTCTCATTGGTTCATCGGATAGTGGGTATGAAAAAAACCTTTGTCCTCTTAGCGATAATTTATGCATCAATCATTAATACACTGATCGTTATGGATGCAAATTTTTTTGCAGCCAATCGATTTCATATGAGCCTTATGACGGCGATCCTTTTTGACAGTGCGACCTATATATTCCTATCTCTTCAGCTCATGATTATGATCGTTTTCCATTATTTTCTTGGCAATGAAATAGGCAAGTCCCTAAAAAAAAGAAAAGGCAAGACTTTTGTCGGTATTTCTCTGGCGGCTGTGATTATCAGTGCGTGGATATATGTTCAAGGTGTTCATATTTGGGCAGATGCAACCTATCAATCATCCATCACAACTTTCACAAGGTATTTGCCATTATTCAGACCTATTCATGCCAAAAGAGATCTTGCTAGGTTGGGGTTGATCGATTCAGATCGATTGAGAGAACAGAGTCTCTCACAGCAAAAAATAGATTCAGAGTTGCTTTATCCAAAAAATGAGTTGCAGTGCAGGATTGATGAGCAATCAAACAATGTATTGATTATTTTGATCGATGCCCTGCGTCCCGAGATGTTCAATGAGGTCATCATGCCCAATGCAACAAAGCTTTTTTCCGATAGCATCAGCTTTGATAATCATTATTCAGGTGGGACCTCATCCAGAATGGGTATGTTTTCACTTTTTTATGGCCTGCCTTCTACATATTGGAGAGTGTTCCATGACAATCTCAAACCTGCACTGATGATTTCAAATTTTGATGAGCACAATTATGATATTCAGGCCATCAGTTCGTCGGGGTTGGGAAGTCCTGCAGTCCTGGATAGAACTGCTTTTGCTGGCATTTCAAATATCAATCTCAAGCCACTAGATGATTCCGAAACAGCCAGTTTAGAGTTGGTGACTGATCGTTGGATGAATGGATTTGATCAAGGTCAAGAATCTCAATTTTTCACCTTGCTGCATTATGATCCTCCAATCGATGAAGCAAACCCAAATCAATCTTTAGGTATCACCAATGGATTTTTAAGAAAAGATGATGAAGCACACAATCTTGAAGTATCAAGATATATTCAATCTATCCGACATGTGGATAAGGAGATTGGAAGATTAAGCGATGTTTTGAATGAAAGAGACATGCTCAAAAATACCATTGTGATTTTGACCTCAGACCACGGTTATGAACTCGATGATTATCAAACCAATTATTACGGCCACTCTAGTAATTATAGTCCCGCTCAAACCAAGGTCCCTCTGAAGATCATTTGGCCAAATAGAAATTCTGACAACTATTCATTTCGATCGTCTCATCATGATTTTGCACCCACTTTATTGAAAGAAGTCTTGGGTTGTTCAAACAGCTACTCGGATTACAGCACCGGCAATAATTTATTTGATCAAAAGCCCTGGAATTATTTAATCGCTGGTAGTTACGACTCCTTTGCAGTTATGACGAGGGAAAAAGCGATCATTTCTTATGGAAGTTACTTTGAGGTTAGGGATCAAAACTACAATCCCACTGAAATCAAAGACACAGATTACAGGGACATCAAGGATGCAATGTCTGATATGAGTGAATATTACAAATAATGTCAGTTATGATCAGAATATGCTTATTGATATTCATATTTTCTCAACAAGCACAAGGCCTTGAGCAACCTCTTGATCAGAATCATTTTGGCCACATTACATTTGATCCAAATAAACCTTTGATCCAGAGATGGACGACTTGTTATCCAGATTGTTCATCAAAAAATAAGAGCTCTTCGGAGCTGAATAATGAGTCAAAAATATTTTTAAAGATTTTGGATAGCAATGGCATTCCTCACAATGACTATGAGATGAAATCACGCAAAGTGGGCGATAAATTCGAGATTACCTACACCCGAAGCGATTATGAAGATGGGGTCTCAGAAGTGGTTTTTCAAAATAATCCAAAAAATGGTTTTGTGGAGCTCATGATTCAATCAGAAAAAGATATCCAGATTGAAATTGATCTAGACAAACTTTTGATTGAGGAAGGTATCTATGGAATGGGCAGTATCTATAACGGTTCATGGTTAGTGAGGTTGTCTGATCAGGGCTCTGAGAATCTAACTGCCCTCAGTCAAGCTATTATTCAAGAAGGTTCTTGGATTGGTGCTCGAACAAGGTTCTGGACATTTCTGATTTCTCCTGAAAATCATGAAGCAACGGCCAATGGAATCAAAGAATCAGAGCTTGGATTGAAACTCACATCAAGCGCTGAAGACGGCTTGCATCATTTTGTTTTGTATTTTGGCCCGCTGAATACAAAAAAATTTGTCGGTTCTGAGCCAGAACTTAGGCAACTTATGTATGCGGCACTTTGGGACTGGCTGAGGCAATTATGCTTTTTCATTGAGTGGATCTTTTTCTGGTTGTTCAATTTTTCTGGGAATGCTGGATTATCAATCCTTCTTCTTGCATGCGTATTAAAAGTCATTATTTACCCTCTGAATCGAGTCGCTGAAAAATGGCAAGATGATGTGAATATCATTCACTCCATGTTGCAACCACAAATCGATGAAATAAAAAATAATTATTCGGGTGAAGAGGCTAATGACAGGATCATGAAACTCTATAAGGATAAAAATATAAATCCTTTTTACTCAATAAAAAGCTTATTTGGTTTTCTGATTCAGATCCCCCTTTTCATAGCGGTCTTTGATGTTTTGGGAGAATCAATATATCTATTGGGGGAATCTTTTGTTTTTATCAATGATTTAAGCAAACCGGATCAGTGGGCAACACTTCCAATTTTTATACCCTTCTTTGGATCTTCATTGAATCTTTTGCCACTGTGCATGATGATCATCAGTTTATTGAGCGCCTATCTGTATTCAGATAGAAATATGAACAAGAATTTACTGGATAATCAGAAAAGAAAATTATATCTCATGTCTGTTTTGTTCTTTGTATTGTTGTTCACATTCCCATCGGGGATGGTGCTTTATTGGACGACTTCAAACTTTCTTCAATTGATGCAAACACAAATAAAAAAGGCTCTTCAATAAAGAGCCTTTTTTTTTAGGGTTGATGTTTATTTACATGAAGAATCCGTGACCGGCACCTACCATACTCATCAGCATTGGAATGGAAAGCATTGTATTGGTTCTCGAAGCAAGAAAAGCAGTTCTTGCTGCTTTTGCTTTTTCTTCTGCGGTCGCTTCAACGATACCCAGAACTTTTTTCTGATTTGGCCAAATTAAAACCCAAACATTAAACAGCATGATGGTTCCCATCCAAGCACCGATTCCTATCGTTGTGGCATATGCATTTCCTGTTCTCATGCCGAGCTCAAAAGCATCACCGAGTACACCATTTAGATGCAAATAAGCTGCACCAGTCAACCAGGTAACCAAGGCCGCCCATCTGAACCATAGAAGTGCTCTTGGAGCAACATACTTAGAGATTGCTGCCGGTCCAGGTCCACCCTCATCCGCATTTGCTTCTGCGACGGAGGGAACTTGGACAAAATTAAAGTAATAAAGAAGACCGATCCAAGCCACACCTGCTGACACATGCAACCAAATTACAATTGATTGGATACCATTGACTGAAGCGGTTGAATTTCCAATTGCAATCACGACGGCTATAACCAGTCCAGTTATAATCGTGCCAGTGATTTTGTCTAATGGATTCATAAACATACCCCTAATAATTTCTTAACAAATCGAATTATAACAATTTTTTTTAGAGTGAAACAAATCATCGGAAAATTATTCATTATTTTTAGGGTTTAAGAATCTATAATATAAATATCAAAATTAGGAGCAATCGATGACACTAGATGAACGAATAAAAAATCAATTGGAAGAGTTCCCTCTAATTCTCTACATGAAGGGCACGCCAGATTTTCCACAATGCGGATTTTCAGCAAAAGTTTGTGGAATCCTGAAAGCATCGAACAAACGATTTGCCTTTGTCAATATTCTCGAAGATCACGAAATACGAGAGGGCCTTAAGACCTATTCAAATTGGCCAACTTTTCCTCAGCTTTATGTCAATGGTGAGCTGGTAGGTGGATCGGACATTATAGAGCAACTCTTTGAATCCGGTGAACTCACGACATTGCTTGATTCTGTTCAAAAGAACTAACTGCTTTTCGGAGTATAGATCATTCCAAAAAATGAGAAAGTTTTAGTCCCTGATCTTGGTGATTTCAGTGATGTAGAAGTCGTTGAAATGCATGTACAGCCGGGTGATAGTCTAAATGTTGACGATCCAATCCTCACTTTAGAAACCGAAAAAGCAGCCATGGAGATCCCCAGCCCTGTTTCAGGCAAATTGATTGAACTATATGTCAAAAACGGAGATAAAATTAATCAAGGTTATGACCTTTGTTTGATTGAGGTTGTAGAGACAGATACCGGAGCTGAAGAAACAGAAAAAAATACAGAACCACAAAGAAAGAATGAAACAATAAAAAAGGAAAAATCTACACAGATCTCTCAGACTAAAAGACCACCTGAAGACAGTCAAAAGAGTGATCGACAATTCTTTAATACCTCTGTTGCCTCCGTTCATGCGAGCCCATCTGTCAGAAAATTGTCACGTGAACTGGGCGTCGATCTAAATCAAGTCGATGGATCTGGAATGAAAGGCCGGATTCTTCCAGAGGATCTCAAATCATTTGTCAAAGGAGTAATGAGTGGAAACATTGTGGGTGTTCAATCTGCTCTTCCACAACTGCCTGTCGTTGATCATTCAGCATTTGGGGATATTGAAAGCGTTCCGTTGAGCCGGATAAAGAAGATATCGGGACCAAGGCTTCAAGCCAGTTGGATCAATATTCCTCATGTCACACAGCATGATGAAGCGGATATCAATCATCTGGAGCAACGAAGATTGGATTTGAAGAAGTCTTATAAATCAGATGGAATATCTCTTTCAATCCTACCATTCATCGTACTCGCAGTTTCTCAGCTCTTGAAACAAATGCCCGATTTTAATTCATCATTGGATGAAAAGAACGCAGCACTCATACATAAGAAATACGTCAATATCGGGTTTGCAGCAAATACCGAGAAAGGCCTTATGGTTCCTGTCATAAAAAATGCAGATCAAAAGAGCTTAAAGGAAATTTCACAAGAGCTTGTGAACTTGAGTGAGGATGCCAGAAATGGAAAGATTAAGTTAGAAGATCTCCAAGGCGGAACATTTACGATATCCAGTCTAGGTGGTTTTGGAGGAGTAGGGTTCACACCAATCATTAATCCACCCGAGGTTGCCATACTTGGTGTCGCTCGAGCACAGATAAGACCCATTATGATTAAAGGAAAATTCTTACCAAGGCTTATTCTTCCTCTTTCATTGTCTTATGATCATCGAGTCATAGACGGTGTTGGAGGGATTCAATTCACAACTGCACTGAAGCAAATGCTTGAGAATCCGGAATCATTTCTACCTGAGGAGACGAGTGATGGCTGAAGTAAGAATCCCCGATCTCGGTGATTTTGATGAGGTAGTGGTTGTCGAGGTTCATGTAGCAGAAGGAGACAGCATTCAAGAAGGAGACCCGATATTAACGCTTGAGACTGAGAAGGCTGCGATGGATGTACCTAGCACCATTTCTGGTGTTATTGAAAATATTGTTGTTGGAATTGGAGACAAGGTGTCAAATGGAGATATAGTCATCAATGTATTGTCTCAGACAGGACAGGACCCAGAGATACCAATAAAATTGGACGATGATGAGACAGAGCAAGAAATTGAGTCCAGCAATGCAACCGATCAACCAATGCAATC
>Ga0208277_1000665_pt1 | contig 20187 bp, 24 predicted proteins | sample ETNtaG_5_FD_185782 | JGI IMG/M metagenome (GOLD analysis project Ga0208277, IMG submission 185782) | Marine microbial and viral communities from oxygen minimum zone, Eastern Pacific Ocean - ETNP201406SV205 (SPAdes) (version 2) | ecosystem: Environmental > Aquatic > Marine > Oceanic ...
AGGAAAGAGAAAACCTTCAAGGAGCTAAAGAGATTCTCACTTTAGACCCCTTCCAATCTCGAACTGAAAAGACAGAGCCTGGCTCTGTTTTTTTTTGCCTATAATTTTTATAAGTTAGAAACGGTAAATCATGCAGAATAATAAGAAGAGTATTTCTAGAGTATTGCTAGTAGATCTTGGAGGTACGAATATTAGAACCGCCACAGCTATTATTGGTTCAAAGGATGTAGAAAATACAAAAAAACAAAATTTAGATTCCCTGGATTCATTTGAAGAGATGCTTCAAGGTTTTCTTGATAAAGATTCATCCATTAAACATATAGTTTTTTCAATTGCTGGTCCAAAAATTCATAATTCTATCTCAATGACAAATAGAGAATTTAAGATAGATAAAACAGATATTCTAAGAAAGTTTAAATTAGACTCTTGTCATATCCTAAATGACTGGGAATCTATAGGTCATAGTTTGTCTCTTTTTGGTAATGATGAAAAGATCATAATCAATGAAGGAGATCCTTTTAATGAAACAGAATTAGTTTTAGGGCCTGGAACTGGTCTAGGCGCAGCTCTAGTTATTCAAAATAATATTGTTCTATCTACAGAAATTGGAAATACTTTACTTAGTATTCCTGCATTGCTTAAAGAATCAGATCTCTCAAATATCAACGATTTTAATATTATTGAGGATCTAATTTCTGGTGGCGGATTAGCTACAATTTATTCATATTTATCTAGTTCGCAAAAATTACCAGAAGAGATCTTAGCAACTTATAAAAGTGATGAGTTTGCTCAAAAGAGTATTGATATTTTTTTAATATTACTTTCACAATTATTATCTGAGCTTGCCATGGCATATATGCCAGGTAAAGGTATCTTTCTTGCAGGAGGTTTAATGCGTGCTTTGAATGAATTCCTTGATATTGATATTTTTATGAAGAATTTTATAGTTAATAGAAAATCTATGCATGCAGATGTTTTGGCACAAATACCAGTAGCATTAATAAATCAAGAAATGACATGCTTGCATGGAAGCTTAAATTTTATTAACAAATTTAATCAAAATCTGAATTAAGAAAATGGAAAACTATACTTTCGATCTTTTATCTCTATCTATTCAACAATCATTATATGAGAGTATTGAATTGCATGGAGAAGCATCGCTTGTTGTTTGTGGTGGTAGGAGCCCTTTATCCCTTTATAAAAACTTAAGCTATGCAGACTTAGATTGGAAAAAAGTTTCAATTTTTTTAGGAGACGATAGAGTGGTTTCACCAGATCATGAGGATTCAAATGAAAAGCTCATCAAAGACCATTTATTAATAAATAATGCGAGCTCAGCTAAATTTTATTCCCTATTGCATCCGGAAATCTCTATAGAAAGTATTAAACTTCCATTTGATTTAGTATTGCTGGGGCTGGGGAACGATGGCCACTTTGCATCGTTATTTCCAGTTCAACTAAATCATAATAGTGCTTTTGATGTAAATGCTGCACCTGATTTTATAATTTCTGATCAACCCTTAGGCTCCCCAAGTTATAAAAGGATTTCTATGAATCTTTCGATGTTGCTCAATACAAAAAATTGTATCTTATTGGTACCAAATGAAGATAAACGAAAAATAGTTGATCAAGCATACACAGATAAAAAATTACCTTTGCATTATTTGTTAACTCAAAAAAAAACTATAGTTCTATTTTCAGATTTAAATCTTTGATTTTTACTGAGGTTGAAAAATTAGCATTTATTGAACGGAAATAAATTTTAATCAAAATAACATGGATCCACTATCTCAAGGAACAGTAGGCGCTGCTTTTGCACAGTCTGCGGCAAATAAAAAAAATATTTTCAAGATTAGTGTAATTGGTTTTCTTGCAGGACTGGCACCCGATTTAGATGTTCTGATTCAGTCATCAACTGACCCAATTTTATTTCTTGAGTATCATAGGCAGTTCACACACTCGCTCTTTTTTATACCCTTTGGCTCTTTAATTGTTGCTCTTGTGCTTTTTCCTCTTGTTAAAAGCTCCATGAGTATAAAGACTGTTTATTTTGCAAGTTTATTGGGATATGCGACGCATGGATTGCTTGATGCATGCACCTCCTATGGCACTCAACTCTTATGGCCCTTTTCCAATGAACGAGTTACTTGGAATAATATATCTATTGTCGATCCACTCTTTACGATACCCGCCCTAATTCTCGTAGTAATTGCGATAAAAACTAAGAAAAAAATATTTAGTTTTATTTCCATAGGGTGGATCACTTTTTATCTATCACTTGGTTTTATTCAATATGAAAGAGCTTTATTGGTTGCAGTTGAACTTGCGCATATGAGAGGGCACAATCCTGAGCGTCTAACTCTTAAGCCATCATTTGGAAATCTTATTTTGTGGAAGTCCATTTATCAGCATAAAGAAACTTTTTATGTTGATGCTATTCGAACAGCCCGAATATCTACTTGGTGCGAAGGAGAGAGTATTACGGTTTTTGACTATCACTATCATCTACCTAACCTTAAAAAAGGGAGCCAGCAGAAAAAGGATATCGAGAGATTTAGATGGTTTTCTCAGGATTATTTAGGTTATGACAAAGAAAGAAATATTGTTGCAGATGTTCGTTACTCAATGATCCCAAATCAGATTGCCCCATTGTGGGGGCTTGTGATTGATGAGCAGAGAGGCGTCAGTGAACATGCGATTTGGTGGACAAGCAGAAGCTTAGATCAAAGTCAGATAGATTTGTTCAAAAATATGCTAAAAGGCAGAAATTGTGGAGATAGCTCTATATAATTTCAATTTATGGCTTACAGAAAAAGAAACATCCTGTGCTGGATTATGAAGTTCAATGTAACTATAGCAAGTACTATAATCGCTCTAAGCTCATGCTCATCAATTATTGCTCAAGAAATCGGTAATGCACGTGGTCTAATCATTGAGAGTCCTTATGATGTTGTGAGTGGATGGCTAAAACCTTTTCAAGAGCAGGGTTACGCTTTTGGCGGTAATTCAGCAGTCTGGGCTGAAGCTTCGGACCGGATATTTATTAACCAGCGTGGAGAGACAACTATCCCCATAGAAGTACCAGATAACTTCCTAGGTTTTGCAGGCGCTCTGGGAATTAATGTGCTCAGAGAACCTGAAAGAAGAGTTTGGCAAAATTGTCTTTTCGAAGTGAATGCAGAAGGAGAGATAATCAAAGTTTGGAATCATTTAGATTATTTATGTGAAGGTGCGGATGGCCCTGGACCAGAACGTATTCGTGTCAATCCTTATGATCCAGAAAGAAAGCTCTGGATTGTTAACCAGACTCATCATGAGATTCATGTGATCTCAAATGATGGTATTGAGTTATTAGCTACATATGGAGAAAGAGGCGTACCAGGAGATGATGAAACTCATTATGGCAGTCCACAGGATGTTGCTTTCATGCCAGATGGAAGGATTCTCGTAGCTGATGGCCTCTTAAATAATCGTGTGATTATCTATGATAATGAGATGAACTACATAGGCGAATTTGGCAGTCAAGGAGACGGTCCAGGTCAATTCAATACAATTCATTCGCTTGCAGTGGGTCCTGAAGGCCGAGTTTTTGTGACTGACCGATCTGGCAAGAATGGTGTAAATTTATTTCGAGCTACTGAAGATCCGGCTGTTTTTGTATTCGAAAGATCTATCGGAGCTCCTCTTACTTTACCATTGGATATAATTGTTAATGAAGATGACTTCTGGATTACAGATCTTGGTCCTTTGCGTTTCGTAAACTTCGATTTTAATGGAAATATAAAATATACCTGGTTGGTTCCAAGTGATTTGCCAAACGGATTTCTTGAGGTCCATACCTTTTCTGTCGATTCCGATGGAAACTTATACGGTGGAGATAACCAGTATGGGCGAACTCAGAAATTAATACCGAAATCTGATGCAGATCCAGAGTTATTAATTCATCCACCATGGGTTGCTAAATAGGGTAATAATTTAATGATCAATCTAAAAAAAAATATAGATATAAAGACACTTCTTGAATGGTTTGGTGTCTCTACCGCAATCATTTATTCGTTATTAATCGCTTCAAATACAGGTAATGAGGTGATTGGATTCTCATTATTGTTTTTATCTGCTATTTCAATTGGATTATGGGCGCTTAAGTGTAAGCATTATGGAATCTTAGTGCTTCAGTTTTTCTATGCCAGTGCAGGTATCATCGGTATTGTCAGATGGTTTTGATAAATTTTAATTTTTAAGATTTAATACTATGAAAATAAAAAATTTAATTACATTAATTATCTCGTTTATTTTTGAAGATCATTAAAATATTGTCCATGAATTGGATAACGATGGAGATAAATGACAAATGGAAACAAGTCAGAAAACAGCACGTGAAATATATTTAGATCTAAAGAGTAACCTCGCGAGAAAACGTTTTGGTTTTGGAGAAAAATCAATTTTGGTAAATGTGGATCTACAAAAAGCATACACTAGACCCGACTTATTCAAAACAGCATACGAAACAGATCCAAAGCAATTGATTTACGTCAATGAACTAGCAGAAAAATTTCGAAACTTAGGATGGCCAGTCGTCTGGACATATGTTGCTTATATGGAATCTGGTGAGGATTGTGGAATATGGGGAACTAGAACAGACACACCGGATTCATTACAAAATATTAAGTTTGGATCTGATCGCAGTGAATTAGATGATCGACTTCATATCGATCCTGAAAAGGACGTTATTTATTGTAAGAAAATGCCTTCTGCTTTTTTCGAAACTCAACTTCAGTCTCTTTGCGTATGGCATAAAATCGATACTATCGTTTTAACAGGTGGATCAACTTCTGGATGTATTCGGGCAACGGCAGTTGACTCATTATCAAGAGGTTACAGAACGATCGTCCCGGAAGAGTGTGTTGCTGATAAACATGAAAGTTATCATTTCGCAAACCTTACAGATCTCTCCATTAAGTACGCTGATGTTCTTGAGGTTCGGGAGGTTTTTGAGTACTTACAGAAATAATATCCTTATTAATTAATATAGGTTGAATGTAAGATTTAATGGTTTGGTTATATATCAAGGAACATTAGGGAATTTAGGTAATGAAAGAAGATCTGCAATTATATGATTACTGGCCTTATAAAGACCGACCTAAAATTGTTTGGCCAAATGGCGCGAAACTGGCTTTTTGGGTTGCTCCTAACATTGAATTTTATGAGATCGACCCTCCTGAAAACCCAAACCGAAAACCTTGGCCAAGAAATAATCCTTCGGTGACCGCATACAGTATTCGTGATTACGGAAATCGAGTAGGCCACATGCGCCAGATGGCTTTACTTGATAAATACAATATCCGAGGTTCGATTTCTCTCTCAGCTGCGATATGCGAGCACCATCCTGAAATAGTTGAAATGTGTCTTGAAAGGGATTGGGAGTTTTTTAGTCACGGTATTTATAACACCAGATACACCTATGGGTTATCTGAAGACCAAGAAAGAGAGATGATTCTTGATGCATTTTCTACCATTGAAAAATATACCGGAAAATCACCAGCGGGCTATTTGGCGCCTGCATTATCTCATTCAGAGCATACTCTAGATCTTTTTGCTGAGATTGGCGGGCTTTATACTTGCGATTTATTTCACGATGATCAACCCACACCAGTGCAAGTTCGATCAGCCAAAAAATTTGTTTCAATTCCTTACTCACTTGAAATGAACGATACCATTGCTTTCGTCGTCAATAAAATCGAGCCACGTCATTATGGAAAAATAATGCGTGAAAATTTTGATCGACTCTACCAGGAGGGCGCTGAAAGTGGCACAGTCATGTGTATTCCAACGCACAACTACCAAATCAGCTGCCCACATCGAATGCGTGCGTTCGAAGAGACTTTGGAATACATCACAGGGCATCCGGATGTTTGGGTAACAACGGGACGTGAAATAGCGGAATACTATATTGAGCATTATTACGATTCTTCGTGCTTAGATATAAATGAAAAGCTTGGAAAGAGATCTTGAGTCTAGATAAAAAATTCCTTAAATATCCTCAACGTCAGTATGGGATGGATCATAGTTTTTATGATTGGTCCATGCTCAGTAATCGAGCCAAAGTATCCTGGCCACAGGGAAAAAAATTAGCGCTTTGGGTTAATGTATGCCTTCAATTTTTCCCTTTAAATCAACAAGGAAAACCTTTTGTTCCATCAGGAGGTTTAACAATGCCTTATCCTGATCTTCGTCATTACACCCTGAGAGAATATGGAAACCGTGTTGGTATTTTTAGATTCTTGAGAAGCTTTGATGACTATTCGGTCAAGCCAACTTTTGCAATTAACACAAAAGTTGCAGAACGTTATCCATACTTAACTGATATTCTCAAAGAGAGGGGAGATGAGATTTTATGTCATGGTTTGCACATGGATGCACTCCATTATGGGGGGCAAGATATTAATGAGGAAAAAGATTTAATTGATCGCTCTTTGAATGATTTAAGAGAATTAACTAAACAAGATGTAGTTGGTTGGATTAGTCCCGATAGAAGTGAAAGCGAAAATACACCCGACCTTCTTGTTCAACATGGCGTGGATTATTTTTGTGATTGGGTGAATGATGACATGCCTTATAAATTTAAGACTAAATCGGGTGACCTAATAGCCATGCCTCTCTCCCAAGAGCTTGAGGATACATTTATCTTGCTAAATAACAAACATAGTGAGGATTCATATGTAGAACAAATTTGTGATGCTTGTGATTTTTTATTAGCTGAAACTATTGATCATGGTGGAAGAATATTATCTCTAAACATTCATCCGTGGATGCTCGGCCAACCACATAGAATTGGTAAATTAGAAGAAGTTCTACAATACATTACATCTAAAAAAGAGGTTTGGTGTGCAAATGCATCAGAAATTTTAGAGCAATACAAGAAAAGCGAAGTTTAGATAGCACTCTAAAAATATAAAATAAACATGAAATGAAAATTACATTATGAAATCTATCCCCATCTTTCAGGTGGATGCGTTCACAGACGAATGTTTTGGAGGTAATCCAGCAGCAGTATGTCCTCTAGAGAAATGGTTACCAGATGACATTATGCTGTCTATTGCCTCTGAAAATAATCTATCAGAAACAGCTTTTGTTAATATCAATACATCTCCTTTTGCCATTCGATGGTTCACTCCAACAATGGAAGTGGATTTATGTGGACACGCAACACTGGCAACGGCAAGAATTATTTTTGATGAATACGTATCTTCTGATATCAAAGAAATTGAATTTAATTCTAATCGAGGGTCATTAAGAGCATTTTTAAAAAACAATAAAATATTTTTAGATTTTCCCTCTGACTCTCCATTAAAGATCGAAACCGATCCAATTGTCTCTGAAGCTTTAGGTGCAGCACCGAGAGAGTTACTCAGAGGTCAGGACGATATATTGGCAATATTACATAATGAAAGCGAAATAAAGCACATGAAACCTGACTTTAATAAAATCTGTGAACTGGATTGTCGCGGTTTAATAATTAGCGCGGAAGGCAATCATGTTGATTTTGTTTCAAGATTTTTTGGTCCAAAATGTGGAATAAATGAAGATCCAGTGACTGGATCAGCTCACACATTAATGATCCCCTATTGGTCTAAAGTTCAAAATAAGTCAAAATTTAAAGCGCGGCAACTCTCTGCGAGAGGCGGAAGTCTTGATTGCGAATTGATTGATGATAGAGTTTTTATTGGGGGTAGTTCGTATCGATATATGGAGGGAAAAATTACTTTTTAGTGATATTCTTATGAACAATCTTCTAAAAAAGGTAATTTATGAAACACTTAATTAATATTGTGATTGTTCTAGTTGTTCTTCTGTTTACGAAAACATATGGCGATTTTATATCTTTCAACAGTATTCAAGTTGATGGAGTAAATTTACTGCTTCAGATTTTAATCATTACATTTGTAATTCAATGGATTGCTTATATCCCAGCGTATTTTTTTCAGACAGAAAAATTTTATGATTTAACTGGAAGCCTCACTTACTTGAGTGTTTTTATATATTGCTTAATTGCCACACAAAGCTTTGAGAATTTAATTTTTGGTAATTTGATTGTTGCTGGAGCTGTAATAATTTGGGCAATTCGTCTTGGTTCATTTCTCTTCGCTAGAGTTCACAAAAGTGGAAAAGATGGAAGGTTTGATTCGATAAAAACCTCGTTTTCACAGTTTCTGATGACTTGGACATTACAAGGTATGTGGGTTTTTATCTGCTCTTCAGCAGCATTGGTTGCTATTTCAAGTCCATCCGGAATCATAATGAATGGTGTATTTTTTATTGGGCTTATATTATTCATCTTAGGATTTATGATTGAAATAATTGCCGATAATCAGAAATCTGTATTTCGCTCAAAAAGAGAAAATAAAGACGTATTTATAAATGAAGGTTTGTGGTCAAGATCAAGGCATCCTAACTATTTTGGTGAAATCACATTGTGGACTGGGATAACAGTTATGAGTTTGCCCTCGTTTACTGGAATGAATTACCTAGCTATTTTCTCTCCCGTATTCACATATCTATTACTCAATCACATCAGTGGAGTAAGGATACTTGAGGCAAGAGGAATGGAGAAATGGGGTCATCTGGATGAATACAATCTATACAAGAAGGATACTCCGAAATTATTTCCACGATTTTTTACAAAAAAGGAGAGTTAAATGACGGTAAGTGTATTGGTTGAAGGTATATTAAAAGACGAACTAGTTGATGAGTTTGTTCAGATTTGTAAAGGAGCTTATTCTGTAACCCGAGCTTATGACGGTTGTCAAAGTATCACATTGAATCTTAATGTTGATAATCGAAGTAATTTTGTTATGACTGAGGTTTGGGATAGCAAAGAGCATTACGCAAAATATCTTGCTTTTAGGACAGAGGAAGGAACGATGGATGCTATTGCATCAATGTGTTTAGATGCTCCGACAATTCGAATATTTGATATCACGGAAGCGTAGCTGTAATCAGCGGAGTTGCGTAATTATTTTATTTCTGAAGAATGATGAATCTTAATTTTGATGGAGTCATTATATTTCTCTAGAACAAAAGTGAATGCAATCACACTTATTTTTTCGTTATCAAATGGTTTTAAGTGAAGAGTACCCATTACAGCAGAAAAGTTATTTTCTATCAGGTAATTGACCTCAGATAAATTAATTGATTCCCATGGCTTGATTGCGAATCCCGAGTCCTCTGGCACTTCACCTCCAGCAAAATAAGACAGAGCTGATTCTTTATCATTTCTAAAGATTTTCTCTTGAGTGAAAGTCGGTTTGAACATGACGCTTCCATGATCAAATGCGTAGTGCTTTTCGATAAAAATAAGCGCTCTTTGAGTGTAATTCTCATTTTCTAAGTAACATTTTCCTATCGCCAGAACACCTTCTGCCCATGAATTTAGGAAGCTATTTATTTGTTCTTTATTGATGACGTTATTCATTTATTTATTATAAATAAAAATATTATATATAGAATAAAGTAGATTAGCTCATGATGGGTTAAAATAAATTATGACAACTACATCAATTGTTTTAGGTTCCAGCGGTTTGATTGGTATGCGTCTTTTGCATGAACTTGAAAAGAAGAACACCAACATAATTGCTGTTTTGCGCAGATCCGAGAAGAATCTTCCAAAGAAAATAACCCCTCTGATTATAGATTTTGATGATTTCATAGTGAACGGATTACTTCCAAGATGTGATCATCTTTATATTTGCCTTGGAACTACTATCAAAAAAGCCGGCTCAAAAGCCGAATTTAGGCGGGTGGACTTGGATTATTGTCTGGCTTTTGCAAACAAAGCAAAAGAATCAGGCGCTTCAAAAATTAGCGTTGTTACTTCAATTGGTGCTGATGCGAAAAGCAGTAATTTTTACCTTAGAACAAAGGGGTTACTAGAGGAAGGAATAAAAAAATTAAGCTTTGATTCTGTCTGTATTTTTCAACCCGGTTTATTGCTGGGAGAAAGGAGAGAAAATCGTTTTCTGGAAAAGATAGGTCAAAAGATTTCTTTTATAACGAATATCTTTTTGGTTGGTCGGCTGAGAAAATACAGAAGTGTTAAAGCCCATGATATTGCTCATTCTATGGCTAATACTTCATTATCAAAAGGTATTAAGATTTTGAGATATGATGATTTTAACAATGCTTGACAACTATTATATAATCTTAGAGTTATATAAATTGAAAATTAGAGTGTTTTTCTGCACAATTACTCCGTTATGACTAAACTCAAACATCAATATCTATTAATTGTTGCTGCTTTGGCATTTATTTTGTCAGGCACAATTGATCCTCTCGTTCACGATCATTTGGGAGAGGAATCCCATTCAGTAGAATGCCAATTTTGTCATATTGAAAAATTGGATGATGTTGAGATTTTAGAGTCAATCACGCAGGTTTTCTTTGCTGAGTCTGTTTTCACTGAAAATCAGCAACCAATTATTACGCAAACTTATCGGTTTTTTAAATCAAGAGCACCTCCAGTTATAAAAGTTTAATTCGAATTTATAAACTTTTTTAAAAAACTGGAGATTTTCATGAAAACAATCAAGTATGCACTCATTCTAATGGGCGCGATAAACGCAAATATGTTATTTGCACAAGATGAAATTGAGGAAATAATAGTTTCTTCCTCATATATAGAGAAAGATTTAAATAGTATACATAATCCAATTCACCTTATTAGTGGTGAAGAAGTTGGCAATATGGCAACACAAAGCCTCGGAGAAACAATAGATAATCTTCTTGGCGTATCCTCAGCCGATTATGGCGCTGGTGTTGGTCAGCCTGTCATTCGAGGGATGACTGGTAATCGTGTAAAAATAATGACCAATGGCAGAGTTAATCGAGATGTTTCTGGAATTGGCGCTGATCACATCAATGATATTGATCTAAATAATATTCAGCAGGTCGAAGTGATAAGAGGACCATCATCTATATTCTATACAAACGGCACAACGGGCGGAATTATAAATGTTGTGGATAACACGATCGCAAGAACTGACATACTAGAATCGGAATTTAGAATTGGCGGCGAAGCTCAAACGGTTAATAGCGGAAGTTCTGGAGAGCTATCTTATCAAGATAACTTTGGCGGACTAAACTTTAGTTTGGCTTATAAGGATTCAAACTTTGGTAATTTTGAAATTCCTTTTGGCTCAATAATTCATGAAGAGGAAGAAGAGCATGAGGAAGAGGGCCATGAGGAGCATGAGGAGAATCCAAAATTTCTTCCAAACAGTGATTTTAGCTCTGAATCTCAACGTTTCGGTGTTTCTAAAACCGGTGATTGGGGGTACGTTGGTGTTTCATTCAGAGGGATCGAGTCTCTGTATGGCATTCCATTCCATGGTGAAGAACATGAAGAAGAGGAAGAAGGGGAGCATGAAGAAGAGAGAATATTTGCCACCACGGACTCTGATGTTATTAATCTAGAGGGTTCGTATATTTTTGATAATAGCTTCATTAATAAAATTGACTATTATTTTGCTAACACTGAATACTCTTTAATTGAAGCTCACGCTGAAGAAGCGGGGCATGAGGAAGAAGAGGAAGAAGGTCACGATCACGAAGAAGGTCCAACCACTTTCAAAAATGATGCACAAGAATACGGCGCAGTTGTTGATTTCTCTACTGACAGCCTCTCCCAAAGAGTCGTCATGAACATGATTGATGAAGATGTTTCAATTATCGGTCATGAAGCATTCATGAAACCGTCTGATAACAGTGAATTATCAGTTGGATACTACGTAAGCACAGATCTGGATATGTTTAACTTCGATCTAGCAATTAGGCATGATCGTATCAATAGAAAAGGATCTGTTGCACACCATGATGAGGAAGAAGAGGAAGAAGGTCACGATCATGAAGAGCATGAAGAAGAGGTAGATCTATTTGATAAAGATTTCGAAAATGACAGTCTAGCAATCAGCATTAATAGAGATATTAATGAATTCTTGAGTGTAAGCCTGGATATGGCCAGTGTCGAGAGGGCGCCATCAGCTGTTGAGCTTTATATGAATGGACCGCACCTTGCAACTGGTCGTTTTGAGGAAGGAGATACAACTCTAGAGAAAGAAAGGTCAAGAAATATTGATTTATCTATAGATTACAGTCAGGGCGGTTTTTTTGGTTCGTTGACAGTTTTCAGGAATAATGTCGATGATTATATCTATCTTCAAGATTCAGCAAAAATAGAAGCAAAACTTCCTGTAGCCAATTACAAGCAAAAGGATGCGCAATTAACAGGCTATGAGCTTGAAGTAGGTGCAAGTTTTCAATTTTTTGATGGAAATCTAGAATTATCACTGGCCAGAGACTCAATATCTGGAGAATTTAGTGATGGAGTAAATATTCCAAGAATGACCCCGGAGAGGAATATTTATTCAGTTGCATACTCTAAAGATGATGTTAACTTCTCAATGGTATTAAAAGATATTCAGCAACAGAATGACTTAGGGTTAAATGAAACTTTAACCAAAGGTTTTCAGATGCTTGATGCCAGATACAGCCGAAAGTTAGTTTCTGAATCAGGAACAGAAGTTTATGCTTCATTTTTTGGTCACAACTTACTTGATGAAGTTGCTAGAAATCACTCATCTTTTGTTAAAAATGAAGTTCCACTAGCCGGAAGGAATGTCGGCGTGAGTTTTAGTGTGAAATTCTAATAGCAAATAACATGAGACTTCAAAAAATGGTCAGCTACATCGTAGCTGGCCTTTTTTGTTATTGATCTTTGTAAGATCTATATGTAATAGTTAATCAGAATTAGTGCAAAACAATAGGAGAAAATATTGGAGCAATATCAATTCGTATTTTTGGGCTTGTGGCTGATATTAAGCACTATAGTATTCCAGGCTATTATATTTATTCGAGCTCATAGAAGAACGAAAGGATATAAAGTCGGTGTTATGGATGCATCACTCGGCCAAGATTCATTTCTATTTAGAAGTTATAGGACGTTCTGGAATTCTCTTGAAAATATAGTTCCTTTGTTTGGAATGGCTGTGATTGCTGTTTTAAGCGGATATAATCCTGAAACTTTAAGCATAATTGTATGGATATTTGCCATTACTCGGATTATTCATATGCTACTTTATTATTTTATTGCAACCGAAAAAAATCCAAGCATTCGAAGTCTTTTTTATATTATTGGATTTATTGCGAATATTTATTTAATGATTGATTTGGGGTTTTATCTTAGTCAATGACACTAAAGTAAAGGTAAAATTTTTATAAACTTAAAATTTATGCTGGATATTCCAACCTAATATAGAGACTAACTATGTCAAAAAATTTAATACTTTCTGAAAATCCAGATGAAGGAATATTAAGATTAACTTTGAATTCTCCTGAAACACAGAACACATTATCTAGAGAAATGATTGAGGCTTTAATTGAAGAGTTTACTGAAGTTAAGCATAACAAATCAATCCGAGTTATTGTTCTAACAGCACACGGCCCAGTATTTTGTGCCGGTCATAATTTAAAAGAAATGAAAGAAGCTCAAATAAATCCTGAAGCAGGAAAATTATTCCTTAAAGCGTTATTCGATTCTTGCTCATCTTTAATGCAGCTAATAGTTAATCATCCCAAGCCAATCATCGCCAAAGTTGATGGAGTTGCTACAGCAGCAGGATGTCAATTAGTTGCCAGTTGTGATCTCGCTTACGCTTCCGATTCTGCTAGATTTGCTACTCCCGGTGTCAATATTGGACTGTTCTGCTCAACTCCAATGGTTGCATTATCCCGTAATATTAAGAATAAGCACGCCATGGAGATGTTATTGACTGGAGATATGATAGACGCCAGTAAAGCCAGGGAGATAGGGTTAATAAATGATTATTTTCAGGCTGAAATTTTAGAAGCAGAAACACTAAAGATTGCCTCTAAAATTGCAGGTAAATCTGGAATAGTTTTAAAAACCGGTAAACAGGCTTTTTATAAACAAAATGCAATGAATTTATCCGATGCATACGAGTACACCTCCAAGATTATGACGGAGAATATGCTGAAAGACGATGCAGTCGAAGGGATCAATGCATTTATCGATAAACGTCATCCCGAATGGAAAGAGCATTAATTAAAATAATCTGGTTTGATTTTATGAGTTAGTTTTTTGCTGTCCTGAATCCGGTATGCATTAAACTTGTATCAGGTGTTGTTCCCATGCGAGAAGAAACACGAAATCCATGACAAAAGTCTGGCTCACATAGAAATGAACCGCCTTTGATGGTCTTCATGGCGGCTAAATTCTCATCCTTGAAATTTGAATCAGTCCACTCCCAAACATTACCTGCCATGTCATATAACCCGATGGGTGATGGAGGGAACTGTTTTACTGATGATGTTCTGAGAAATCCATCTTGATTTTCATTAAAAAATGGGAATTCTCCTTGCCAAACATTCGCACGATGCATGCCATTGGGTTTAATCTCATCGCCCCAGGGGTATTTCGTGCGACTGTTGTTTCCATTTCTGGCCGCATGCTCCCATTCGACTTCTGTTGGTAATCTTTCTCCTTTCCATTCTGCGTAAGCGATCGCATCATTCCATGAAACTTGAGTTACTGGATGATCATCTATTGCTTTTTGTTGATTGGGGCCACTGGGATATTCCCAATATGCACCTTTTTTTAGTAACCATCTTTTCTGCTCATATGAAAACACTCCTGCGTCTCCATATTCTTCTGCCTCTGTGACGTAATCTGTTGCTTGGATAAACTCTCTGAATTGTCTAACTGTTACCGGATGAGTAGCCAGATAGAATGATTCCAGTGAGTATTTCTTGATAGGTAATTCTGAGGGAAGACCATTTTTTGAGCCAATATCAACAGTTCCGCCGTTAACAAGTATAAAGCCTTCGTTGGATTGTTTGCCTTCGCAACCAATAAGGAAGGATAGAAAAATTATGAATGGAATGGTTAATTTAAATTTAATTTTCACGATACTTTTTTAATTTCTTACATACAGCTGAATTGATACAATCATATAAATTATATTTTGGATAAGCAAAAAATAGAGCAAAACACTTCGATGATAAATTGCACGTGATCGAAATGAGGAAATTAAAGTGATTATAAAAAACAAGGTTAGTTTATTAAGTATAATGGGATTGTTCCCGTTTGTATTACTCTCTTTTGGTGTTTGGTTTATCCCGTTTAATCTTCCATACGAAGCCCTATGCCTCCCGTTTTTTTTGTATGCATTAATGATCAATAGTTTTCTAAGTGGAAATTTATGGAGCTATAATTTAGATCAAAGAATTAGTCCCATCGTACCAATAATATTTTTTTTTCTGCCTCTTGCTTTATTCTTTGTGATGACGATCATCACTTATAACTCATTACAACTGGGCCCAATACTTGGATTATCAGCCGTGCTCGCTTTTATTTCTTCGTTTTTGGGTATTTATTTGTATGAATCAAAAAATAAAGAACATGAACCTTATTATTCACTTTTACGTCGCAGATTAACCGCAGTCGTGGTGATTTGCCACTTATCATGGGCTGCTTTTTTTATAAGAATTATCAGTACTTAATTACCAGCGGTTAATTTTTTTAGGTAAGAAATAATATCATCAGACTCATAAAGCCACTCATCCTCTCCATTTGGCTCTGAAATTCTTAGGCAAGGAGCTTGATATTTGCCGCCATAATTCATGAGATCTGACTTATGAGCATCATCATTCGCCGCATCCAGTATTTCAATATTAATATTACTTTCATGTATAAAACGTCTTACTTTTATACAAAATGGGCAATTAGCAAAATTATATAAGGATAAATGTTCTGTCTTCATATCAATTCTATCTTGATCTGCTTGCGAACGTTCAATTGGTTTTGGAAGTGTAATGCAATTTGCTAGTCGTAGAAAATTTCCAAACAGATTTCTGCCTAACACTCGTCTCAGTAATTTTTTTGTCAATTTTATTTCCCTGATTATTTATATTCATATTATTAGGGTTATTTATGATTTGCTATAGAGTAAAATCAAAAAACAATGAAAACAAGCAAACTAATTAAAAAGATTTCTGGGCCTGCTTCAAAAGCATGGCTGGTTGGGGATAAAGCATTTGAAATGATGGATGCTGGCAAAGATGTTATTCATTTAGGAATTGGTGACCCCGATTTTGATACACCAAAACAAATAAGTTCATTATTAAAAGAAGCAATCGATAACAATAAAACACATTATTCACCTCTTGCGGGTGAAAATGGCTTGAGACAGGAAATTGCATCACATGCCATGGACCTTTATGGTGGCGATATCAAAAAAGAAAATATAGCTGTGCTTCCAGGCGCTCAAGCGGCATTATTTTCAGCTTTTCTGTGCCTTGCGGAGCGCGGCGATGAAGTCATCGTTTTGGAACCAACATACGCAACATATCCTGCAGTCATTCAGGCAAGTGGTGCAAAAATAGTCACAGTTAAATTGGATGAAAAAACGGGATATCAACTCAAAGTTTCTGATATTAAGAGAGCGATCACTTCGAAAACTAAGGCAATATTAATTAATTCGCCAAGCAATCCATCTGGTGCGGTATTTAAACAGGATACCCTCAATGCTTTAGCAGATCTCTGTAAAAGAGAGAGAATCTGGCTCGTCACGGATGAGGTTTATTGGTCATTAACGTATGAAGATGATCATGCTTCAGCCTTTTTTCAAAATGAAACCAGAGCAAATGTCATTGTAATAAATAGCTTATCAAAATCTCATGCAATGACCGGTTGGAGAGTCGGCTGGGTAATTGCACCGGAGGAAATAATTGATGCATTGACCTCTCTATCTCAAGCGCAATACTTTGGTGTCAGTCAATTCATTCAATTAGCCGCTATAGAGGCCCTTAGAGACAAAAAAAATCCACAAATTTTCAAAGGATTATTTCTTTCCAGAAGGGATGCGTTTATTAAAGAGATTAAAAAAAGTGAGTTGCTGAAATTTTCAGTGCCTCAGGGTGGAATGTTTTTATTAATTAATATTGAAAAAACTGGATTGGATGGCGGTAAATTTGCAGAACGTCTTCTTCAAGAAGAGCACGTCGCTGTTGTTCCTGGTTATGGCTTTGGTGAATCAATGCAAAACACTATAAGAATAGGTTTTTTAGATGAAATTCCGCGACTTATTGAAGCCGCAAGAAGATTAAGACGATTCGCTGAATCATTATAAGTGTATTTCTCCAATTGGCCTCGATTCTTGCTATGACCCACACTTTTGCGTTTAAACTGATACTATTGTTTTAACTTAAATATTAGTTAGACTAAATAGAACATCAAAAATGTTATGTCGATTAATACATAACTGGTCTTTATTATAAAAAATGCAGGGAGGTAGGATTATGCGATACTTTTTTTATTTGGTTATTTTTACTTTAGCGGGCTGTCTTAATGTTCCTTTCATACCAATGGTGGATAATGAAAATACGGCAGTGGAAACCATTTTGGTTGAAAATCAAAGTTAAAGCGATTTTATTCTGAAAGCAAAAAAGGAAAACTGATGACGTCCATGAATCCGATTTTTGTTATTGGAAGTATCAATACGGATATGGTTGCTACCACCAGTGATTTACCAAAAGCAGGTGAAACCGTTATGGGAAATGAATTCATCATGACGGCTGGAGGTAAAGGGGCTAATCAAGCAGTTGCTGCAGCAAGAATGGGTGGCGATGTAACTATGATTGGAAGATTGGGAGAAGATATATTCGGAGAACAATCATTAAAAAGATTGAGAGGCGAAAATATTAATTGCAGTCATATTTCAATAGACCCAAATCAAGCTTCAGGTATTGCTCTTATTAATGTGGATGATCAAGGGGAGAATCATATTGTTGTTGTTCCAGGTGCCAATGGCACTTTGACTGACACTCATATCGAGAGCATCTTATCGGATGTCTCTGATGAGGCAGTTATTCTTCTGCAATTAGAAGTCCCTATTGAGACCGTGTCATTTGTAATATCCTCACTGAGAGATAAAAATAGAAAAATAATCCTCGATCCTGCACCTGCTTGTGAACTCTCACCGTCTTTTATGGATGGTTTGTATTTGGTTACTCCGAATGAGACTGAAGCGACTGTGTTATCAGGAATCAATGTTTGTAACCGAGAAACTGCCTCAGAAGCAGCAAAAAAAATAAGTGAATGTGGCCCTAAAAATGTGGCGATTACAATGGGAGCGGATGGCGTACTATTTTTATCAGAGAATAAAGAAGAGCTATTTATCACTCCACCGCGAGTTAAGGCAATTGATACAACAGCTGCCGGTGATTGCTTTAATGGCTCACTTGCGGTGATGATTGCAAGTGGAATGGATTTAAAAGAAGCCATTGAACAGGCATCAATTGCGGCATCTATATCAGTAACTCGATCTGGCGCACAAGATTCAATGCCTTTCAAACATGAGCTTAAATAATGTTTATTGTTGATACTTACTTCACAGCAGTTATCTTTTGCGTTATAACGATGCTTTGCTGGGGCTCTTGGGCAAATACCCAAAAATTAGCAAGCAAAAGTTGGTCATTTCAGTTGTATTATTGGGATTATGCACTAGGAGTTTTGGTATTTTCTCTTTTAATGGCATTAACATTGGGGAGCAATGGAGATTCGGGTAGAGAATTTCTTCAGGATATCCAGCAGGCCTCAACATCTGCATTAATGTCTGCTTTTGTAGGTGGAGTAATTTTTAATTTAGCTAATCTGCTAATTGTTGCAGCTATTGATATTGCCGGGATGGCTGTGGCTTTTCCAGTGGGCATTGGTATTGCCTTAGTTCTGGGAGTCTTGGTAAATTATTTTGCCGTTCCAGTAGGCGATCCATTGCTTTTATTCTCAGGCGTTTTCCTTGTTACTTTGGCAATTATTTTTGATGCCTTAGCTTATCGAGGGGTTTCTGAAAGTGGTCATCAAGTCTCAAATAAAGGTATTTTATTATCTGTACTTGGTGGAGTGTTGATGGGTTTCTTTTATCGGTTTGTGGCAGCATCAATGTCATTAAATTTCTCCGAACCAGAGATCGGGATGATGACACCATACTCTGCAGTGTTTGTATTTTCTCTCGGGTTACTAATCTCTAATTTTATTTGGAATACCATTTTTATGTATCGTCCATTAACGGGCTCACCGGTCACCTATAGTGACTATTATCTGAAGGGCAATATTCAGTTACATGCAATTGGGCTATTGGGAGGAGCAATTTGGTGTCTGGGTATGTCATTAAATATATTGGCTTCTGAGAAAGCCGGCTTCGCAATATCATACGGTCTTGGGCAAGGAGCTACGATGGTTGCGGCGATATGGGGTGTCTTTATCTGGAAAGAATTTGAGGGAAGCCCTGAAAGTAGTCAGCGACTTATCAAGTGGATGTTTGTTTGTTTTCTCGTCGGTCTAACACTTATCATTAATTCAAGGATTTAAAAAAAGGAGCCAATGGCTCCTTTTTATTTTAGAAAACCAAGCTTAGATTTTCTATGGAATCATTATAGGTATTGAAGTAAATGTTCTACTATTTTTGCATATTGCCCAGTCACCATGATTCTTGTTCCATGGAGTCCCATTTAATTCATTCACATAAGTATCTAGATCAGAACCGTATTTACTGATTGAACTATTCCATATTGTAAATACATAATCACTATCTACTTCGCTTCCACTTTCATTAAAAATCATTTTCATACCCATAGAACTACCTGCTTCCTGAGATATTGATGCAAAGTTTTTATAACCATCAAATGCTGTTCTGAGTGAAGCACCTTCCCTTAGCATGCAATCTTGATATTCAACTATTCCATTACTATCTTCGATAGCAGGAGAGTTTGATATTTCCCATTGCCAAGCACTTAAAACTCTCACATTATTCCCCGGCCAATTATTATTTAAATCTCCACCATTTTTGACTAATTCTTCCATTGCCGCATATTGTTCAGTTGAGTTGGGGTAAATATCTAACCAAATAAAATCTACTGAATTTACATTATTAATGAAATAAGGAACCATAATTGAACTGTTTACATTTTCAAACTCTGCTTTACCACTCATAAATTCAATATAATCCTCACTCCATTTCATTAGATCATCCATGTCTCTTCGAGGTGCAAACTTACTGATCCAATATTCTGCCTTGTTTGCAACTGGCTCATATTCATATGTTTGCGAGTAACCAG
>Ga0208277_1000667_pt1 | contig 20178 bp, 21 predicted proteins | sample ETNtaG_5_FD_185782 | JGI IMG/M metagenome (GOLD analysis project Ga0208277, IMG submission 185782) | Marine microbial and viral communities from oxygen minimum zone, Eastern Pacific Ocean - ETNP201406SV205 (SPAdes) (version 2) | ecosystem: Environmental > Aquatic > Marine > Oceanic ...
TGTAGTGATAAATATTTTTTGGTCTCCAAGGCTCTTGATTAACACCATCACTAATAGTATTAATTTTTTTTAATCCACTGAGAAAACAAGAGTCAACTACCAATTTAGCGCCTTTGGGGTGATCAATATGCCTATCATCAATTGCATTACAAAGAATAATACTTGGTTTGTATTTTCTAATGACCTCAATCAGCTTTAGTTGATGATTCAAATCATTTGTAAAAAAACCGTCTTTGAAATTTAAATTTTCTCTAAATGAAACCTCTAATATATCAGCTGCATTTTTTGCTTCTGAATCTCTGATTTCAGCTGTACCTCTAGTACCTAGCTCTCCCCTAGTTAAATCAAGAATACCCACCTTTTTTCCTTCAGCAATTTCTTTTGCAATTGTACCTGAACATCCCAATTCAACATCATCAGGATGAGCACCAATTGCAAGAATATCTATATTGTAATCATTCATTATCTGCAGCTATTTAAGGCTTGTTCAAAATCATCAACCACATCAGGAACATCCTCTATTCCAACAGAAAATCTAATTAGGTTATCAGTGATACCTTGAGATAATCTATCTTCAGGAGTTAACAAATAATGAGAAGTTTCTGCAGGAGATAACATAGTACTCTCTACACCCGCAAAACTCATTGAAGGATTAATCATTTTTAATGATTTTAGAAATTTTTTAGAATCTATTTTTTTATTTAACTCAAAAGAAATTACAGCTCCAAAACCATCCATTTGTTTTTTTGCAATTTCATGACCTGGATGTGAAGGTAAGCCCGGATAATAAATTTTATCAATTGATTGACAGTCTTTTAGATAATTAGCTAATTCCACTGCATTTTTTTGTTGAGTAAAAAATCTTACAGAAAGTGTCTTCATACTTCTTTCCAGTAGCCATGCAGTATAATCACTTAAACTACCTCCAATATTTTTTGATAAATTCCAAATAATCTCTCTATGTTCACTAGTTGCTGCAATTGCACCTGCGCAAATATCACTATGTCCACCAAAGTATTTTGTTGCACTCTGTAGAATTATATCAATTCCTAAACTATGAGGCTTTTGTATCAATGGAGTAGCAAATGTATTATCAATAAAAGAAATCAATCCATGATCTTTTGATAAATCAGCAACCTTTTTTATATCGACTATTTTAAGAAGCGGATTAGAAGGTGTTTCAATATATATAGCTTTAGTATTTTTTTTAATTTTTTCTTCAAAATGCTCAACCTCTAATCCTTTAGTAAAAGAATATTCAATACCATATCTATTGAATTGAGCTTCAACTAAATTTCTAGTACCACCGTATATATCATTTTGCAATATTATATGGTCACCTGAATTTAAAAAAGCAAGTAATGAAGTACTAATAGCAGCCATTCCTGAACCAAAAATCATAGCATCCTCAGTACCTTCTAAAGCAGCAATTTTTTTAGATAAAAACTCTTGATTTGGAGTTGAACTATATCTAGGATATCGATCAATATCCTTGTCAATATATTCGTATGATGTTCCAGGGTATATAGGAGAAACAGAACCTCCAAATTGTTCATCTTTAACCTGACCTACATGAGTACATATAGTATTAACCCCTTTGTATAAATTTTTATTAGACATAAGGCTTCTAATTTAACGATTATTTTTTAGATATTTTTTATACTTTGGATATGCAAGAAGGGATAAAAGAAGTACCATTACTAAAGTTATTCCAATAAAAACAAAGCTTATTTCTTGATCATCTTTAGCATATGAGTGAAGACCTGCTAAATAGAAGTTTACTCCAAAATATGTCATAATAATAGATCCAAAAGATAATATTGATGCAACTGTAAATGCAAAATTACTTTTTAAACCTGGTATTAGTCTCATATGAATAACAAAAGCATAAACCATAATACTAATTAGAGCCCATGTTTCCTTAGGGTCCCAACCCCAGTATCTACCCCAGCTTTCATTTGCCCACATTCCACCAAGAAAATTTCCAATGGTCAACATAACTAATCCGATAGTCATTGACATTTCATTTATCAAAACCAATTCTTTGATATTAATATTTAAAAGTTGCTTATTTTTCTTATTTACTAGGATCATTAAAATGAGTGAAACAATTCCTAATATCATACTTATTGTAAATGGACCATAACTTCCAACAATAACAGCAACATGAATCATTAACCAATAACTATCCAATACAGGAACTAAATTAGCAATTGCAGGGTCCATCCAACTCCAATGTGCAATCATAAGAATCATTGATGTTACAAATGTGGTTGAAGCAAGGGTCAATTCACTCTTTTTGCCAAAATAAATTCCAAACAGCATTGTTGCCCATGCAACATAAATCATAGATTCATAACCATCACTCCATGGTGCATGACCTGAAATATACCATCGAGATATTAAACCTAATGCATGAATTAAGAAAAAGAAATAAATAATGTACTTTGATAATTTTACAACAACATCAATAATATTATTTCTGTTAAATATTTGTATAATTAATGCAATAAACAGAACAGTACTCACATAGAGATACCAGCTAAATAAATTTTTAAAAATATCATATTTATTATATAAAATTTCTGCATCAACTTTGTTTTTAGTTAACATAACTCCAGAACCAAACCTGTTTTGAGTATTTGTAATAGCAACTAATATATCATCTGCATCCTTAAAATTTCCTGAAGTTTTAGCTTCATTTAAAAAATATAGATATGTCTTAAAACCAGTGTTAATAAAGTTTGAGTATAATGAGTCTGTAAGCATTACTTCATTAAATCTATTTTCACTAGGAGATATCCATTTATTATTCTCATCATTAGGTATGGGGAATAATTTAAGAGTTGTGCCATTAACGGCGTTATATAATAGATTAACTCTCTGGTCTGTTTCTCTAAATTCTTTTTGAAAGGCATTGGGTACAGCGGCTCTGTAAGCCTCTTCTAAGTAAGGGCCTAACTTATATTCTCCTCTTTCAGTAAAGAAATCAACTAATGCAGCGTGCTTGGCATCTTTTGAGACACCAATTATACTCCTTATAGAATCTGCCTTTTTACTTTTTAGGAAAATCAAAGGAACACTATACCACAATAGCGGACTCTCTTGCATTGATAAATAAACCTGATTTGAATCAAACTCTTTGTAGTGATCTTTCTTGCTTAATTTTCTTAAAAGTTCCGATGAGTATGTATTTACAGGCATCATTCTTCCACCCAAATCCTGAATTACCAATCTCCCAAATTTATCTGCTTGCTCTTTAGATGCAATATTTTTATCTAAAATGGAGTCAATCCTGTCAATATCAGATGATGCAGAGCTATGAACTCCAAACCCCTGAGCATTAATAGAAATAGAGAATAAAAGTAATAATGTAGTAATAAGTTTAGATTTATTATTCCTTGCTACATCAAGTTGCTTTCTAAGAGAATCAAATCTAGTAAACCTTGCAAATAATATAATTACCAATCCAAAATATAAAAGAATATAACCTATATATGTTAGTAAAGTGCCCCAAAAATCATGATTAACAGACAAAATTGTACCCTTTTCATCGGGGTCAAAAGATGCTTGAAAAAATCTGTAACCTTCATAGTTTAATATGTTGTTCATGAAAATTTTGTAATCAAAAGTTTCTTCATCAATAACAGTTACTTCACTTGCAAAAGAGGAATAACTTTTATCTGTTCCTGGGTATTTTTCTGCAATGAAATCGTTTAACTTAATACTAAAAGGCAAATCGTATACTTTTGAACCGTATCTAATCGTAAAGTCTTGATCCCCTACTCTGAAAGTTTTAAAAGCATTGTTGGTTCCTTTACCACCAATTACTCTTACAGTTTTAGATTCCTTCGGAGTTGAAATAACTAATTCTAAACCATCTTGGTCTGACTTAAGTAACTCTGATTTTTTTACAATATCAAAAACTCCTTTTGTAACTGGCTTAGGAAAAACAAGTTGTTGGTTATTAATAATATATCTTGCCCTTAGATTGAGACGCTCGTTAGAATTATTTTCAAGAAATCCTTGCGTCATTGAAGCCATTACAATGTACTCACCTATATAAGGAGAGTTAATGTATAAATCTAAATTTTCATCAAAAGTTATATTTACGGCACCTTCAATAAAATTATTAAGAGTATAAAGAGTGCCATGAATATTCTCAGTAGAGCCTTCTTTTAAAAAGTGATTATGTGGCATCCCTCCTGCTGATTCAACAATTTTTAAGTAATAATCTCCTTTTTCGTCATATACAATATCCTCCTCAGCTCCATTAATAAAATCTGTTAATTTAATTGTAATTGGTGCTAAACCATACTCGGTATTTAAATTAAAGTCATTTTTCATTCTTGGAGAAAAATCAACAGCTTTCTCTTCTAATCTTCTTTGAGGTAATCCATCAATTTCATAATCTCCGTCAATGTAGAAAGTTAGATAGGTTTTTTCAGATAAAAATGTATTTTCAGTAGCGCCTTCCCTAATACTCATAACTCCTTCATAGCTAATATACCTAGTTATAAATGCTCCTAAGAGTATAAATATCCATGAAAGATGGAGAACCAACACTGGCCATTTTCTTTTACTCAGAAGATTATACTTAAAAATATTACCAGCAAAATTGATTACAAACAACAACATAATTGCTTCAAACCACCACGCATTATAAATATAATTTCTTGTTAAGGGAGTTGGTGAAGTATCTTGACCTGCATCAAGAAAAGTTCCAACAGCCATTGCAATAGCGAATACAACAAACAAAATACCTGTTAGCCTGTTAGAAAACAATATTTTTTTTAGCGTATTCATATAGATTTTTATGGGTTACAAATTTAATACCATTTTGGTATTTTTATACCTAATTATATTATTTATTTTGTAATTTTTGTACAATAAATTCACTTATGATAAAAGTATCAGTTATCGGTTCTGGAAATGTTGGTTTTCATTTAATAAAATTATTCCATAACTCAAAAGGAATAGAATTATGTGAATGGTATTCAAGAACATTGAATTTTGACAAACGCGTTAGAGTAGTAAATGAGCTAAGTGATCTAAACCAAGCAGATGTTTATATAATTTGTGTAAGTGACGAATCTATTTCAAAGGTCAGTAATGAACTGACTTTTAATGAAAAACTAGTTTTACACACATCTGGAAGTACCCCTTTTGATGCTATAAATAAAAAAAATAGAAGGGGGATTTTTTACCCACTTCAAACTTTCTCTAAATCAAAGGATTTAAATTACTCAAACATTCCGATTTGTATAGAATCAGAGGATAAAAATGATTTAGAATTACTAAAAATCCTTTCAAATAAAGTTGGTTGCAAATTTTATGAAATAAATTTTGAACAAAGGAAAACATTACACTTAGCGGCAATAATAACAAATAATTTTACAAACTTTTTATTTAGCTTATCAAAAGAATTAGTTGAAGCAAAGGATTTAGATTTTGATATTTTAAAACCCTTAATTAAGGAAACAGTTAATAAAATTCATAAATTAGACCCTAATGAAGCACAGACAGGCCCAGCTAGGAGAAATGATAGTAATATTATGAAAACACATCAAAAGATGTTAATTGATAAAAATCAAAAAAAATTATACAAGATTATTAGTGAAATGATTAGAGAAAAGTATGGAAACTAATTACAAAGAAAATTTAAAAAATATTAAAGCATTTATATTTGATGTAGATGGTGTTTTAACTGATGGAAAACTTTTAATAAGTGAAACAGGAGAGTTACTAAGATCAATGAATGTTAAGGATGGATTTGCTATGAAATTTGCCATTGATAATGGTTTTAAAATCGGAATTATTTCAGGTGGCACTAATGAAGCTGTTAGAAAAAGACTTTCTGATTTAGGTATTGAAGAAATACATTTAAAATCACACAATAAAATTGTTCCGTTTAATAATTTCAAAGATAAATATGAATTACAAGCAGAAAATATTTTAGTAATGGGTGATGATATACCTGATATTCCAATTATCAAAGCTGCTGGAATAGGTTGTTGTCCTCAAGACGCAGTACAAGAAGTAAAAAACTCCTCTGACTATATTTCTCAAAAATCTGGTGGTATGGGTGCTGTAAGGGATATTATTGAACAGGTAATGAAGATTCATAAAAAATGGATATAAAAAAAATAAAATGGAGTAAAGAATATTCAATATTACTCCTAGTAAATTTGATTTATTTTCTATTCTTTCTATTTATAACTAAATACTTTTAATAGTGCAGAACATTGATTGGTTTGTATTAGTCTTCACGTTACTTGTAATTGTGGTTTATGGGACAATAAAAACCCGCGGTGCAGTTACAGCTAACGAATACATCAAGGCTGGTAATAATGCTAAATGGTGGACAATAGGTTTATCTGTAATGGCTACTCAAGCTAGTGCAATTACATTTCTTTCAACACCAGGACAAGCATATAATGATGGCCTTGGTTTTGTACAATTTTACTTTGGAATTCCGATAGCTATTGTTATTGTTTGCACTGTATTTATTCCTATATATCATAAATTAAAGGTTTATACAGCATATGAATTCCTAGAATCTAGGTTTGATCTTAAAACAAGATCATTGACCGCGTTGCTATTTTTAATTCAAAGAAGCTTGTCAGCAGGTATAACAATATTTGCTCCTGCAATAATTCTATCAACAGTTTTAGGATGGGACCTGTTAACTCTAAATATTATTATTGGATCATTAGTGATTATTTACACTGTTTCAGGAGGAACAAAAGCAGTAAATTATACTCAAAAATATCAGATGGGTATAATTTTATTTGGACTAATAACTGTATTATATATAATAATTAGTCTATTGCCTGATAATATAAATCTTGATAATGCATTAAAAATTGCTTCAGTCAATTCCAAGATGGAAGTATTAAATTTTTCCTTTGACTTAGAAAATAGGTATACTGTTTGGAGTGGAATTCTTGGGGGTACATTTTTGATGATGTCATATTTTGGGACTGATCAAAGTCAAGTTCAGAGATATCTTTCTGGAAAATCATTAAAGGAGATGCAACTTGGGATGATATTCAATGGGGTATTTAAAATTCCAATGCAATTTTTTATTCTTTTTATAGGCGTGATGGTATTTGTGTTTTATCAATTCAACCACTCCCCTCTTAATTTTAATCCTCAGGGTAAAAAAATAATCTCTGAAACTATCTATGAATCTCACTATAAATATTTGGAAAACAGATTAGAAGACAATTTTGAAGAAAAAAAGATTGTTATTAATGATTTTCTTGAGACCAACAATAAATTAAGCAAAGAAAAAATTGATTTATTAAGTTATGAAGAAAAAGAAATTAGAGAAGCTGCTAAATTGATTATTAAAAGAGCAGCTGAAAAAAAACAAATCAAAATTGAAACTAATGATAAGGATTATGTATTTATAAATTTCATTCTTGAAAATCTTCCTAAGGGATTGATTGGTTTACTACTGGCTGTAATTTTAAGTGCAGCAATGTCTTCAACATCAAGTGAAATCAACGCTCTTGCTACTACTACATCTATAGATATTTTGAAAAGAAATTTTAGTAAGGTTAATGATACAAATATTGTTTATTATACTAAACTGATGACTTTATTTTGGGGTCTATGCGCAATTGGTATTGCCTGTGTTGCTTACTTAGCAGATAACCTGATTCAACTTGTAAATATTATTGGGTCAATTTTTTATGGAAATGTTCTTGGTGTTTTTCTTATTGCATTCTTCATCAAGCATATTAAATCAAATGCAGTTTTTATTAGTGCAATTATTACTCAAATCATAATAATTTTTGCATGGTATTATGACTGGATGCCTTTCTTATGGTTAAATGTGTTTGGCTGTTTCGTAGTTATTATAATATCAAGCTTTACTCAAGAAATAATTCAAAAATTAAAGTTTTTTAGACCACTCAGAAATTGATTCTTTATTCATCGTTATATAATCTTGATTATCAGCCTCAATTGATAATTTTAGAGACTTTTCAGCTGTCTCAATAGCATCAGAGAATTTGTTATTAGCAGCCATAATTAATGATTGCTGTCTCAACTGATAGAATCTTGGACTTTCAAACATATCAATTGCTTTATTTATCCATTCTAATGCTAAATCAAGTTTAATATTTTCTTGTTTGTAATAGACTGCAGCAGAATAGTAATCAGAAGATGACGGTGAACCATTCATTACTTCTTCAATATTATTACCAACTATTTTTCTTGTAGGCACATCAATATTCATTGAAACTGTTGTATCATCCCATGAAAACAACATATCAACATCATTATTTGATAAATTATTAAAAGAAATTGTAAAGGTTTCTACAAGATTATTCTCTGCGATTTTAGTCGAATTATACTCAGATTGAAAAACTATTTTATCTTCATTCCAGTTTTTTGGGACTCCCCATAAATCTGTTTCAGAATATAAAATTATAGCCCAACTTCCTTTACTAGGAATTGAAAAAATTGAATACGTGCCTGCTTTTACTAAGTTATCATTGATCATGACATCAGTTGAAAAACTGATTTTTGTACAATTATCAGCTCCTGTTCTCCATAATTTATCAAATGGCACTACTCTACCAAAAATAGTTCTTCCTCTTTTTGAAGGCCTACTATACTGAACCTCAATTTCAGTTAAACCAACAATCTGTGTTAATTCAGATGCAGGACTAGTTCTTGGTGTATTAATTTGTGAAAAATTAAAAAAACTTATAAAAAACAAAATAGTAAAAAAAATAGATCTCATATTCGTAAAATAATTTTTATATTGGACATTAAGTTTCAAATTTAAACAAATAATTATGAATAAGTATATAATAGAGTTTTTAGGAACATTTTTTCTCATTTTAATCATTGGAATGACAGGGAATCCAATTGCAATTGGTCTTGGCTTGGCCGTTTTAATCTATATGGGGGCACACATTTCAGGTGCACATTATAATCCTGCGGTAAGTTTAGCTATGTATATAAATAAACAAATTGATGCTAAAGAATTAGGAAAATACATTTCAAGTCAACTAGTTGGATCAGTAATCGGTACATTCACTTTGACAAAATTAGGTCAAGATTCTTTTAATATTGTTTCACAAACAAATGATATTCAAAGTTTTTTTATAGCTGAAATTCTCTTTACTTTTTTATTAGTTTTTGTAATACTAAATGTTGCTTTAAGTAAAAACTTAAAAGACAATCAATTTTATGGAATAGCAATAGGCTTAACAGTAACTGCTGGAGCATTTGCTGTTGGTGATATATCCGGTGGTGTTTTTAATCCAGCTGTAAGCTTTGGGCCATCATTTTTTAGTTTTATTGACCCTCAGGTGGTTGGCAGCAATGTGTCTTCAAGTGACTTTTTTACATATTATCTTGCTACTGGAATTATTGGTTCAGTTCTTGCTTCATATTTATATAAAAAAGTATCAAGCTAAATGCATTTTGACGAAGAGCAAATTGAAAATCTAAACAAAATTTATAGAATTAACCTTATTAATTCTTGTTCAGGTTATAAAGCTGCTAACTTAATTGGTACTGTTTCAGATAAAGGAGATAAAAATTTAGCAATATTTAGTTCTATTGTTCACTTAGGATCAAACCCTCCACTATTAGGTTTCTTTTTGAGACCTACTGAAATTGTACCAAGGCACACATACTTAAATATTAAAGAAAATTCATACTACACAATAAACTCAGTACAAGAAAAATTTGCTGACAAGGCACATCATACATCCGCAAAATATGATCGAAATATCTCTGAATTTAACGTTACAGAAATAGAACCTGAAAATATTAATAATTTCCCGGCTCCATTTGTTAAATCGTCTTCTATAAAGATTGGGATGAAATTTGTAGAAGAGATAAAAATTAATTACAATAAGTCACGATTAATTGTCGGTAAAATAGTTCAATTAGATGTTGATGAAAAACTTATATCTGAGGATGGTTTTATAAATCTAAATATTGCAAAAATTGCCACTATAAGTGGTTGTGATGGATACTCCTTTCCGCATAAAAATGTCAGAAAAGGATATCAGAAACCAAACAATAGTTGAAAAAACATTTTTGTTAGACACCCCACCTTCTTATTCTATTCATTCAGATGATTAATTTGAAAAATTTAAATGGCACAGATATTGATATAGTCATACAAATAACAACGGAAGATAGAATAAACGATTTGATTATCAATAGAGCATCGGGGAAACAAAACAACAAAAAAAAATGGGAGTAATAGAAAAAGCTATCGAATTTGAAGGCAGAAAACACGTTTACAAAAGTACAAACGAGAAAATTGTTGCTTCAAGAGAGGTCAAAGGTTTAATACTCGACTTAAATGAAATTTACAAGGAAAACAAAGATCCTGAAATTATGGATATTATGAAAAGGCTTACAGTTATTAAAAGAAAAGTTGAAAAGAGGCTTAAGGGTCGACAAAATTAATCATGAGGAATATTTTAATTATCGGGGGAACCAAGGGTATTGGTAAAGCTATCGTTGACCTGTTAGTTAACGAAAATAATGTTATTTGTATGAGTAGAAATTCTACAGAATTTAGCCATAATAATTATTCTCATATAACATTTGACTCAACTGTCGATGAATTTCCTGATTTTGAAAAAGTTGACACCCTAATATATTGTCCTGGAACAATTAACTTAAAGCCAATTTCAACACTAAGTATCGAGGACTTTAGAAAAGATTTTGAAATTAATGTAATTGGCGCCGTTAAAGCCATTAAAAAATACATTCCTCTTCTTAAAAAGGGATTTAATCCATCTATTTTATTATTTAGCACTGTTGCAACTAAACTAGGAATGCCCTATCATGCATCCGTTTCTGCTTCAAAGTCTGCAATCGATGGAATAGTTAAAACCTTAGGCGCAGAATTAGCACCTAAGATTAGAATTAACGCAATAGCCCCAACTATAACCAAAACAGAATTAGCTGCAAAAATTCTAAGAAATGATAAAGTGATTGAGAATATGATTGAAAGACATCCACTCAAAAAAATATTATCACCAGAAGAAGTATCTAAGATGTCTGAATTTTTAATCTCAGAAAATGCTTCATCAATTTCTGGACAAATAATCAATATGGATGCAGGAATTGTATCCTTTAAAAGTTAACACAATGATTAAAACTATAAATATAATTCTTGTTTTACTGATAACACTGTTAAGTGTAGAATATAGTTCTGATCTTAAAAAAAACGCTAAAATGCCAATTTATGAAATTAAAATAAAAGATATTGAAGGTAAAAAAATTGATTTAGGTGAATATAAAGGCAAATATGTTTTATTTGTTAATGTAGCATCTAATTGTGGTTTTACAAGACAATATAAAGACTTACAATCCTTATACGATAAATTTAACGATGAATTAGTTGTTGTAGGTGTTCCGTGCAATCAATTTGGAGCACAAGAACCAGGTTCAGAAGAACAAATTTCAATATTTTGTTCTGAAAAGTATAATGTAACTTTTCCTATGACTGAAAAAATTGCCGTTAGAGGATCTAATCAGCACCCGCTATACAAGTGGCTTACATCAAAAGAATTAAACGGCAGAAAAGAATCCAGTGTAAAATGGAATTTTCAAAAATACTTGGTTGATAAAGAAGGTAATCTTATAGACTATTGGTATTCACTTACAAGCCCAATGAGTTCAAAAATCACGAACTACATTAAATGAAAATATTCAGATTAGAAAAATCTCAAGATTTACCAATTACAATTGAAGAATGCTGGGAGTTTTTTAGTAACCCTAGCAACCTTAAAATCATAACACCAGATTACATGGGGTTTGAAATTATTGATCCCGAGAAAACAAAGATGTATGCAGGTCAAATAATAAAATACAACGTTACTCCCCTAATTGGATTAAACATGAATTGGGTTACCGAAATATCTCATGTTAAAAAAAATAGTTTTTTTGTTGATGAGCAAAGGTTTGGACCTTATAAATTTTGGCATCATAAACATAAATTTGAAATAATCGAAAATGGCATCAGAGTTATCGACATTTTAGACTATTCTCTACCATTTGGCCCAATCGGTAAATTATTTCACCCTATTCTAATAAAACCAAAAATCGAAGAAATTTTTAATTATAGAGAAAGAAAATTAATTGAAATTTTTGGTCAAATTTAATGAACAAAATAAATATTTTTTGGTTTAGAAGAGATCTTAGACTATATGATAACCACGGCTTATCCAAAGCTACTCATGATAATTTAAAAGTTATTCCAATTTTTATTTTTGACACTACCATAACCAGTCTGCTTGCGTCAAATGACAGAAGAATTAATTTTATTTATGATAACCTATTAGAAATAGATTCTGAATTAAATAAAAAATATAAATCAAATTTGAATGTATTTCAAGGCAAACCATATGATATATTTAAAAATTTAATAGAAAATTATTCTATAAAAAATGTTTATACAAATAATGATTATGAGCCATATGCTATAAACAGAGATGAATCAATTAAAGAGTTGCTAAGCTACAACGGAATAAATTTCAAATCATACAAAGACCAAGTGATTTTTGAAAAAAATGAAATTGTTAAAGATGATGGTAATCCATATGTTGTTTATACACCATTTATGAAAAAATGGAAAACCAAACTGAATGAAGATATAACATTACTTGATGAAAAAAAGATTTTAAATAATTTTTATCAAGAAGCCATTTCAAACTTATTAAAATTAAGTGACTATGGATTTGTCGAAAATGAATCTAAAATTGAAGCATTTAAATTAAATACAGAAATAGTTATTAATTATGCTGAAAGAAGAAATTTCCCATACCTAAATTCAACTTCTAAAATAGGCCCCTACCTTAGATTTGGTTCGGTTAGTATAAGAAAAATAGTAAGTGGATTGTTGAGAGGGTTTAAAGAAGACACATTTCTAAAAGAATTAATATGGAGAGAGTTTTTCATGCAAATTCTTTATCACTTTCCTCACACAGCAAAAGATAGCTTTAAATCAAAATATGATAAAATAGTATGGCTGAATGAAGAAAAGGCTTTTGAGTCATGGAAGAATGGGAATACTGGGTATCCTTTAATAGATGCAGGTATGAATGAATTAAATCTAACAGGTTTCATGCATAATAGAGTGAGAATGATTACCGCGAGCTTTCTATGTAAACATTTACTTATTGACTGGAGATGGGGCGAAAAATATTTTGCAGAAAAATTAAATGATTATGAAATGGCTAGTAATGTTGGTAATTGGCAATGGGCAAGTGGCTCAGGAGTTGATGCTGCACCATATTTTAGGATATTTAACCCTCATACACAAATACTTAAGTTTGATAATAAAAGAGAATATATAAATAAATGGGTTGATGTAAATTCTTCAGATTATCCAAATGAAATTATCGAACATAAATTTGCAAGAGATCGTTGTTTAAACACATACAAAAAGTATTTAGACTAAAATCACTATATTTATTTAAATAGATTTTCATGAAACATTCGGTAATTACATTTCTAATAGCAATAATGATTACTACAATCAGCTATTCTCAAAAATTAGATAAAACAAAACAAAATATTATTTCTTCTGTAGAAAATCATAAACAGGAAATTATTGAAATTAGTGACCAAATATGGGAATTAGCTGAATTAGCATTTAATGAGCATGAATCATCTAAAATCTTATCAGATTATGCTGAAAAAAATGGATTTACTGTTGAAAAAGGAGTTGCAGGAATGCCAACCGCTTTTGTAGCAACTTATGGGTCTGGAAAACCTGTTATAAGTGTTCTTGGTGAATTCGATGCTCTACCAGGGCTGTCACAAACTACAACACCGAATAAAAATCCTTTGGTTGTTGGTGGTTCTGGTCATGGATGTGGTCATAATATGTTTGGAGCTGCAAGTCTAGCATCAGCAATAGCAATTAAGGAGCAAATTGAAAATGGAGACCTAAAGGGAACTATTAAGTTTTTTGGCACCCCATCTGAAGAAAAATTCTTCGGAAAAATATGGATGGTGGATGCTGGATTATGGGATGATGTTGATGTAAATATTAGTTGGCATCCTTCTGCTTCAACTGAAGCTGATGTTCAAACTTCTCTTGCGCTAATTGATTTTAAAGTTGAATTTTTTGGTCAAGCAGCTCATGCTTCAATGGATCCATGGAACGGTAGAAGTGCATCTGATGCTCTAGAGTTATATACGAATGGAATTAATTATTATAGAGAACATGTGAAGCCAACCGTTCGCATTCATTATCATATTCAGGATGGTGGTCAAGTTGTAAATGTTGTACCGGACTATTCAAAATTATGGGTTCGTGTTCGTGATACAAAAAGAGCTGGTATGAAACCTGTTTATGAAAGAGTTGTTGAAATGGCTGAAGGAGCAGCGATACTAGCTAATGTTGATTATAAAGTTTCCTTAATTTCTGGGATTTATGAAGTGCTAGTCAATAGAACTGGTGGAGAAGTAATGCAAAAAAATCTTGAATTATTAGGCTCTATAGAATATACTGAGAAAGAAATAAAATTTGCCAAGGAAATACAGGCATCAACCGATAAACCTCAATTAGGAATTGATGGAACAATAAAACCAATGAGAAAAACATTAGAAAATCCAGGTGGTGGATCTACCGATGTTGGGGATGTAAGCTGGAATGTGCCTAATATAAATTTAGGCGTTACTACTGCCCCAGTTGATACTCCATGGCATTCTTGGGCAGTCGTTGCTTGCGGAGGTATGAGTATTGGCCACAAAGGAACTATATATGCAGCAAAAGCAATGGCTATGACAATGTCTGATTTATTTAAAAACGATAAGCTAATTAAAAATATCACTTCAGAATATCTTGAGAGAAAAGGAAATGAAGAATATGAAGCAATGATTGATGGGCCTGCTCCGATTAATGACAATTAAACTCTTTCAATTTTAGCTCCTAGAGCTTTAAGTCTTTTATCAATATTTTCATATCCCCTATCAATTTGTTCAATATTTTGAATTACTGATTCACCCTTAGCAGATAGAGCTGCTATAAGGAGCGAAATCCCTGCTCTAATATCTGGGGAACTCATTGAGGTTGCCTTTAAAGAGGATTTAAAGTCATGCCCTATTACTGTTGCACGATGAGGGTCACATAAAATAATTTTAGCACCCATATCGATTAGTTTATCAACAAAAAATAATCTACTTTCAAACATTTTCTGATGGATTAAAACACTTCCTCTGGCTTGGGTTGCAACAACAAGTATAATACTCAATAAATCAGGACTAAATCCTGGCCAAGGAGCATCTGAAATAGATAAGATTGAACCATCAATATAATTACAAATTTCATAACCATTTTTATGTTCAGGAATGACTATATCATCATCTTCCTGAATTAAATTAATCCCAAGTGATCTAAAAACATTAGGTATTACACCAAGATTTTCCCAACTAACATTTTTTATTCTTATAGTACTTTTAGTCATTGCAGCTAATCCAATCCAACTACCTATTTCAATCATATCTGGCAATACAGAGTGTTCAGCTCCTCCTAATGAGTTAACTCCACGAATAGTCAACAAATTTGAACCAATACCCTTAATATTTGCACCCATTGATGTTAATAGTTTACACAATTGCTGAATATATGGTTCACATGCAGCGTTATAGATAGTGGTTTCTCCTTCTGCAAGTACAGAAGCCATTAAAACATTAGCTGTTCCAGTAACTGATGCTTCGTCAAGTAAAATATACGCACCCTTTAATTTTTTGGATTCAACTCCGTAAAAATAGTCCTCTTTGTTATATGTAAATTTTGCTCCAAGCTTAATCAACCCTTCAAAGTGGGTATCTAATCTTCTTCTTCCAATTTTATCTCCACCTGGTCTAGGTATATATGCTTTTCCAAATCTTGCTAATAAGGGTCCAACTATCATAATAGACCCTCTTAAACTTTTGCCATCAATTTTAAACTTTTCAGAATTTAAATAATCTAAGTTAATATCGTCAGCTTTGAAAGAAAATGTATTCGGTTTTAGCTTCTTAACCTTAACACCTAGAGAAATTAATAATGATATCAACTTATTAATATCAATTATATCAGGAATATTTTTGATAATTATTTCCTCAGGAGTTAAAAGAGTTGCACATATTATCTGAAGAGCTTCATTTTTAGCTCCTTGTGGAGTAACATCTCCACTTAATTTTACACCTCCTTGTATTTTGAAAGCCTGCATATACTTTAACTAGTATCTTTTCCTGTTTTTATGATTTTTCTTTTGATATTTCTTATTAGAGAATTTTTTCTTTGATCTCAATAATAGTGAAGAATCCAAGAGCTCTTCTTTACTATCTCTAATATCAATTTTTGTTTCAGAAAGTTCATATAAATGGTCAAAAATCACCTGATCCTTTACGCTATCCTTATTCCAATTTAAAAAACACTTCTTCATGTGATTTGCAATTGTATAAACCAAAGCATCTTTCATTTCACCATTTTCCCATTTTACGGCCTCATCAATCATGATTTTAAGATTATTTCCGTAAAACCTATACTTTGGAAAATTTTGAGGATAACTCAAAGGTTCTGGCTTAGCATTTAATATTTCTTTTGAAGGCTTTTCAAATGGAGAGTCAGCATCTAATTTAAAATCTGACATAATAAAAAGTTGATCCCATAGTTTATGTTGGAAATCTGAAACATCTCTAAGATGTGGTTGTAAATTTCCCATTACAGAAATGATGGAATTAGCTATTTTATTTCTTTCTTCTTTAGTTTCTCTAGATGAAGCATAATTAATCATTTTTTGAATATGTCTCCCATATTCAGGAATAATTAAATCTTCTCTGTGAGTATTATATTCTAAATTTTCTATCAATGTTTTAGATTTGGTAAGTTAATATGAGGCAAAATACAAAAAATATACGCAGAAATTATAATAAAATTACATTTTCAATCTGTTCATTGACCTTCTTGTAATATCTGATAACTAAATCAGGATTTTTAGCAGTGATTCTTACAGAAACTGATGTGTATTTATTATTTTTTGAATTTTTAATATTAAACTTTGCATCAGTGGGTTTAAAAATATCTTTGAGTTTCTCAATATTAGAAGGATTTGATAGATATATAAACTTATATAGATATTGAGATGGCCAGTCGTTAGTTTCAGCTAGCTTAGTTTTTAAATTACTGTACGGGTCTTTATTTTCCTTTTGCATATTAATTAAACAAATATATTGTTAATTATTTTTTCAGTTTAAACATTATTGTCGAATTTTATAAAAACAATCAAATGAAAATTGTAATATCTGGTGGTCCTGGTACTGGAAAAAGCTCAATTATTAATAAATTAGAAAATCTTGGATATTCGGTATTTCATGAAAGTTCAAGGGAAATTATACAAAAATTTAAAAAACTTGGGCACGATCAGTTATTTTTATCTGACCCTATCAAATTTTCAGAAATACTACTTCAAAATAGGTTAAATCAATATTTAGAATCAAATAAACTAAAAAATAACTGTAGTTTTTTTGACAGAGGAATTCCAGACATTTTAGCATACTTAAATTATAAAAAAATTGATTATAGTAAGGATTTTAATAATTATGCTGCTAAACACAAATATGATATTATTTTTATAACGGAACCATGGGAGAAAATATATAAAAAAGACCAAGAAAGATATGAGTCTTTTAAGGATTTAGTTGAAATTAATAAGCATATTAAAGAAATGTACATGAAATTGGGATATAAATTAATCATATTACCTAATAAATCAATAAATGAAAGAGTTGAATTTATATTAGATAAAATAAATGAATAAAAAAATTAAAATAATATTCATGGGTACGGCTGATTTTGGAATACCAACCCTAGAAATTTTAAATGATAAATTTAATTTAGACACGATAATTACAAACTATGACAAACCTTCTGGAAGAGGTCTAAAAATAAAAAACTCTGCAGTTAAAAAATATGCAATTGAAAACAACATAAAATACTTACAACCCAAAAACTTAAAGAATGTAAATTTTATAGAAAAAGTAAAATCATTAAATCCTGATTTTATCATCGTTGTAGCCTTTAGAATGATTCCCGAAAAAATATGGAAAATCCCAAAATATGGTACTATAAATATGCATGCATCATTATTACCAGACTATAGGGGTTCAGCTCCAATAAATTGGGTACTTATAAATAATGAAAAAGAAACAGGTGTAACTACATTTTTTATAGATGAAAATATTGATACAGGTGACATGTTACTACAAAAGAAAATCAAAATTGATAATAAAATCAATGCTGGAGAGCTTCATGATAAATTAAAAAATATTGGTGCACAATTAGTTTACAATACGATTGACGGACTTTTAAAAAGAAAATTAAAGAAAATTAAGCAAAAGGAAAATCAACCATACAAGACTGCGTATAAATTTGATAAAGAAAATATTAAATTAAACTGGAATTTAAATGGAATAGATATTTATAATAAAATTCGTGGACTTAGTCCTTTTCCAGGATCCAGAACAACCATAAGTTCAGCAAAAGTTAAAAATAAAAACGTTATTATTTATGATTCTGATTATATAGTTGACTCACACAATTTAGAAAATGGAAGGATTATTAATGAAAAAGGTGTTATCAAAATTGCATGTAGCGACGGGTACATAATAATAAAAAATTTAAAAATTGAAGGCCGAAAAAGAATGGATACTAAATCTTTTTTAAATGGATTTAATCTTGAAAATTATTATATAGCCAAATGATAAAAAAAGGAGATTTATTAATTTCTACACCAGATAGTTTAGGTGATTTTTATTTTAATAGAACAATTATTACACTCACCGAAGTAACAGATGAAGAAGTTGTTGGATTTATAATAAATAAACCCCTAAATTATAATTTAAGTGATGTTGAAGATTCTGTTCTAAATAAAAAAATATTGATTTATGGTGGAGGCCCGGTTAATCAGGATAATTTATATTTTATTCATGACAAACCTAATCTAATTAATCAGGGAATTAATTATTATAATGAATTGTATTGGGGAGGAGATTTTAAAAATGCTGTAAAATTGATTAACAAAAATCAAATAGACATGTCTTCAATTAAATTTTTTTCTGGATATTCTGGATGGACATATGACCAACTAATTGATGAAATAAATAATGGCTCATGGATTTTACTAAAAAATAAAAAAAATCACATATTTAATAAACACCCTGAAAGGTTATGGGGAGATAATATGAAAAAAATGGGTGAAAAATTTAAAATATGGTCAAATGCACCAGAAAATCCTCAAAATAATTAGGTCGAACCAAGAACTTTTTTAAGATCCCCTATCTGATTAGTCCATAGTAGCTTGGACTCTTCAACTTCATCTTCATCTTCAGCAAAATCAGTAACAATTAACGAAACATCCTTTGTTATTTCATCAAATTGAATTCTCAATTCAAAATAGTAGTCAGTATCTTCATCTTCTAACCATTGAAATTGAATTTTTTCATTATTAGTTTTTCTAATTAGTTTTGCACTCTCTTCAGAATCATCCCAAATAAAAATAAAAATTTCTCCTCTAGAATTTACATTATCTGAAAACCATTCTGATAGACCTGACGGAGTTGAGATATATTGAAATAAAAGCTTTTGTGAGACCTTAATAGGAAACTCCATTTCAAATTTAATTCTATTGCTCATATTGAATTATTAGTATGGTAATATATACATTTATTATATTTTTTAACAAGATTTCATTAAATAATTTATCATACATAAGTTGAATGTGAAAAATTTAAATTTTATATTTGCTGCCTTTATAAATGGCGAGATAGCTCAGTTGGTCAGAGCGTCGGATTCATAACCCGGAGGTCCCGAGTTCAAATCTCGGTCTCGCTACTATTTCTTCCTTAATATTTTTAGTAACTGTTCTCTGTTAACTATTTGCTGTTTTCCTGAACTCATATCCTTTAGATTAAAGGATTCTTTTTCTTTTTCTTCTTCCCCATAGAAGAGCACATATGGTATCTGATTTTTATTAGCGTAATTGAGTTGTTTTTTTATGGAGATAGGATCAGGATAAAATTCAGAATTAATATTATTAGACCTAAGTAAATTTGTGATTTCAATCAAATCATATGAAAAATTATTTCCAAAGTTTAACATAAGAACTTTCACCGAATTAACAGAAGCTGGAG
>Ga0208277_1000669_pt1 | contig 20170 bp, 18 predicted proteins | sample ETNtaG_5_FD_185782 | JGI IMG/M metagenome (GOLD analysis project Ga0208277, IMG submission 185782) | Marine microbial and viral communities from oxygen minimum zone, Eastern Pacific Ocean - ETNP201406SV205 (SPAdes) (version 2) | ecosystem: Environmental > Aquatic > Marine > Oceanic ...
CCCCATGAGCAGCATGGCGCCAACACAAATCCAAAGTGCGACTTCGCCGTAAAATCGCCAGAAGCGCCTGGGTTTGGCGACCTTTTCCAAAGCTTTGAGTCCATACTTGGCGCGAACCATGAGGACGAATCCGAAGACACGGCTTGCATTCCACTTGTCGAGGGTACCATTGCGCTCCCAGGTTCGCAACAGGATGTACCACAAAAGCACAAGCAGAAGGAGCAGCCTCCAATCTGCCTGAATTGACCCCCATGCCCCATCCATGTTGACCCGAGAATGTCTTCTGCCTTCAACCTTAACCGATTTGGCTTGATGGCCATTGAACAAAGTTGAATATGGTTGGATTGAACCATTGGCCATGGTGTCCGAACGTCATGCGCTGGAATCATGGTGCGAATCAAATTGGGGGCAGACCCCATTGGACGTTTCTGAGTGGGCGGCTCACGATGATGTTTTGCAGGTCTTCATCAAATTAAGCCGGGGCGTCCTCATCGCAGACTTTGCCATGGATGTTGACGGGGATTTGACGTGTGAGGAACACCTCCATATCCCTCATGATCGCTGGAACCCTGGCTCAATTCAAGCAAAACGAACAAGCGACGGGCGGGTTCGTTTCCGACATCGCTCTTCAGAGATCACCCTCTCAGCACGTCTTCGTGCTCCTGAATGGGGCAAAGCATTGTTGGAAGAATGGCTCATGGAACAACGAGGTGAAGCCCTCAAACCAAAGGACAGAAGCCAACGCCTTAGCAGCATCAATCGAAGTAAATTGAGCATTGAAAGAAACCTCAACCAAGCGCGATTAACACAAGCAAAATCTGAACTGGACATGGCCAAGGACCGTCTTGAATCTGCCGAGCGAGGTCTTGATTCGAAGCGCAAATCATCCGAAGAGGAATGATCAGCCAAGGCGCACCTTGTAGCGGTCTCGGCCTTTTGCGTACATGGTGATGGTTCCTGAGGAAGAAACACAAATGGCAATGCCTTCAGCAAGTTGTGAAATGGCACGTGCAGCCAAATGCCGCCCCCCTTCGCCTGCCTTAGGGGATACTCCTGGCGGGACCTGTATGTACCGCCCAGCATCGCTTGCAATCCCTTCTCGATTGAATAAAATTGCACCGTCAAGCCATGCAAATTCGGCCAAAGTTTCATGATTTTCCTCATCGAGGATTGTTCTTTTTTCGGCCGAATGCCCCTTGAATGGATTCAAGACCAATGCTGTCGAATGTTTTCTCAGTGCTGGTAAGGCACCAACAGCGAACAAGGCTCCAATAGCATGCCCCTCTCGACCCCGGCCTCCCAAGTGCCTTGCGAGTTTCATCAATTGAGTGAGGACTTCCAAATCAATATTGAACTCCTGGGCTAGATTTGCAAAACGATTGGTGTTGAGCATGGTTGTGTCAATGACCATGACGCCGTCGATCGGTTCGGCAAGCACGACAAGCAACCGTTCTCCCCTTGACAAGCGCCCTTCTCCAATGGCTTGGAGCACCAAATCATGCATTTGGTTGAGAACATTCAGGCCTTGAGCTGTGAGGCTTTCCTCGAGGAGGGTGCATTCAATTCCTGATTCGTTGAGATTTTCGATGACTCTGTTTTGACTGGTAAGGACGGTCAATGGCATGTCCTTTGGCAGCACATCAGCAACAAGACGCACCTTTCTGGCATTGCTTGCCATCATCAAAACTGCATTGAATTGTTTACGGTCTGCAGCAAGAGTTGCGCTGACCATCGCCGCAAGGTCGACCATGTCTTCACTTCACGCAGTTGTTGTGTCGATTCCTGGAAGCTGATCTTCAGTTTCCCTGTAGACGGTACGCATGTTGGAGATGAAATTACGTTCCTTGACAACAATGGTGTACTCGGAAATTCCAGGATCTTCCTCGCCATCGAGTAAACCAAGAATAATTTCGAGGGTTAATCGTGCTCCTTCACGATGAGGGTAAGCAAAAATACCCATGGAGAGAGGTGGGGAGACGACAGAGGTCACGTCCATCTCAGCGAGGGTTTCGAAAAGATTTCTGTATGTTTCAGGAAGAAGTTCACGGCGAGCTTCATCTTGGTTTGGTCGTCGGCAATCTGGACCAACGGCATGGATGATGTGCTTGTAGTTTGAAGCGAGTTGAAACGGTTCAGTCACGACGTTCTTGGTTACCGCACAGGGTGGAGCGTTGATTTTTCTCATGTCGAGGCAAATATTGCGTGTGACATCCGTCAATTCTTGACCTGCTTTGGCATGGATCTGAGCGTCAAGCCCCTCTCGCCCGGAAAGTCGGTTATTGGCAGGTGTAATCAGGACGTCGCCGCTGTGGTTCCAGACATCGCCACCAACAACTCGTAGCACGCCCCACTTGCATGTTCGCGCCATGTAAAGTTCTGCCATCATGCCAAGCAAGAGAGGCCACCTTACTTATCAAGTTCGCAATTCGTGGATGGAAACCGTTAATTTTAGCGAATTTTACAACGCCAAGGAAGGAACGATTGACGCGCAGTCTCCGTTCTGATTTGACCTTGGAGCGGTATTGCTAAACCATACTCCCAACAGCGAATGGTAATGATGGGGAAAAAGCACACTGCTTTTGGGTTCGTCATTCTGATGCTTTCAGCATCATTAGGGGGCCTTCTCATCCCTTCCTCCAGCGATTCCATTGCAGGCCAAGACCGTCGCGAAGCGAGTCTTGAAGATGCTTTTGTGGGCTTTTCAATCAATGATGATCAAGACATATGGAACCAAACGCCGATGCCATCGATTGCCATGCCTCAAGGTTTTGATTTTCTCTCAGTCTACGATTATTCAGATGTAGGCGTTTTGATCAACAACAATTCAGAGGCGAGCCGTACGATTGGTTGGGCGTTTGTGTCGGCGAGAAACATAAGTTCTGAACGCGTCTTTATTTTCGATAACACCAGTGCTCCCACAAAGGAAACGATCAACAGGGAACAATTCACTTCGTTCTTTGCAGAACCATTTACTGAAATGATGCAGAACCGTAGCAACACATCGAGCATCAATTACCTCGTCACCACCAAAGGCATGCCGCTGAGGATCAATGGCGGGAATAACAAGGCGAGTTTTGATCAAGAAATCGCCCTTGTCGGAGGCACCTACAACAGCAGCGTTGGGGTTGATGGTTGGGTTGATCATGGTTATGGGCCATTGGCTGGAAAAGCAATGGAGGCCTTCAGTCGAGAGGAGCAGGGCTTCTTTTTGGTTACAAGGCTGACTGGGTACACGGTCGAAACGGCGCTTGGCTTAATCGAGAAAGCAAACAACAGCCTTGGTGAGCGTGGCATTTTTGCTTTGGATCTGGCTACAAACCGAAACGATTCGGGTTACAAATTTTGGAATGACGACCTCTACACGGCCAACACAACGCTGAATGGAACCATGGGCTATCCTACTTATTTCGACGAATCTTCAACCTTCCTCACCAATATTTCCAACGTCATGGGTTACGCTTCTTGGGGATCGAATGATGGTGCATGGGCCGGAAACATGTTACCAAATGGTGGTTTTGATGCTGCAAACAGCACCTCTTCCAGCGGAGCCGAACACTGGGATGCAACACTGCCCAGCCTTTCCTCGGGTGATTCATTCAATTGGAGCCTTCAGAGCGATACGACTCATGGGGGTAGTTCTGCTCTTGAAGCGGCGGTCGCAGCAGAGTGCTCTGCAGAATCTGGTGATGGTGCACCTGGTATTTTCGCAGAATTCTTCGACAACGCTGGAGTGAGCTTCAATACAGGTTCAATGCCTTCTTTAATCGATAGAGTCCCGGACCACACACGCATTGAAACAAAACTCGATTTCCCTTCAAGGAACAGTGCATATCCTGGTCTTGACAATCGTTTCAAGAACGATTGGGGGGCTCGGTTCAGTGGCCTTATCGATATTCCAGAGGCTGGTAATTGGACCTTCTATTTGACCACGGATGATGGTTCAGAATTGTGGATCAATGAAGACAGTCTTGTGCAAAACTACGGAAGCCATGGCATGCGTGAAGTGTCGGGAACCACCACTTTGGATGCGGGCGTCCAAGACTTCCGTATCGAATTCTTCCAGGGTGGAGGTCCTCACGGCCTCACCCTTCAATGGGAAGGCCCGAATCAAAGCAAGGCTTTGGTCCCCGCTTCTGCGTATTCGATTGCAGGAGGCCGAATCCCCTCCGAGGCCAGTTTACAACACCACTGGTCGTTTGACGATTCATCCGGATCAACAGCAAATGATTCCGCTCAAGGAGCAGCGAACTTCACGCTTTACAATATGAACAGTTCCAATTGGAGAGCTTGTGCCGATGGTGGCTGCTTGTGGTATGATGGTGTTGACGATTACTTGGAAGTCGATGTACAGGACTGGAGTGGTAATTTCACAATCAGTCAATGGGTGTGGGCAAATACGACCACACTGCCTAACTACGCCACGGTGTTCGCAGCAGGCACTCAAGCAGGTTCGAATGCATCATTCCAACATGCTGCATTCAGCGGGGAGTGGCGCCTCCATAACAACCAAACACACGCCTTCGGTGCAATTAACGCCCAGAATTGGACTCACCTTGTCACCGTGTTTGACAACGGTATGGCACGACAGTACTACGATGGGGTTTTGGTTCGTAGCACACAATTCCCTCAAGGCAGCGTGAATCAAATTGATTCATATCGACTGGGGGTCAACAGGGCAGGGAGCACATTTTTCCAAGGCATGATTGATGAAGTTATGATTTGGAACACTTCGCTAAGTGACGGTGAAGTCACGACCTTGAATCGAGACATCTATCTTGATTGTGCAGCATATTCTGGCAATGGCCAAGCCGCTGCGAGCGTGCAACAAACCTTCACTCTCCCTGTCGATCAGGCCGGGCATTCGTGGCTCATATCGGGCCATGGTATGCGAACAGGTGATGTGTTTGGTACGTTTGAAATCGTTGTAGAAAGCATTGATGTGAACGGCACAGTTCTTGCAACAGACACTTCATCTGCCAAGGCATTTGAAACGAGTTGGGCTTCAACAACAATGCGCTTTGACCCACCTCAACATACTGTGGACCTTCGAATTACAATTCCGTTGAATCTTGTCGCCACGTCCACCGATGGCTCGGTCTACTTGGACAGCGTCGACATGTATCCAATTCGTCCGAATCTTGGTTGGGTCAATGGTTCGATTGCTGAAACCGCAGTATCAACAGGCGCCCGTTCCTTTGAACCGGGTACAACCTATGGTCAATCCCTGATTGCAGATTTACTCGATGATGGCGTCTCTGGAGTCAAAGGCTATGTCTACGAACCCTACCTTACCGCTGTTGGCCTCCCAAGCGTTTTGATGACCAGTTATGCCTCAGGCTACAACCTTGCAGAATCTCACGCTGCTGCCAATTTACAATCAAGTTGGATGGGGGTCACAATCGGTGATCCTAAAATGGCGCCCTATGCCGATCTTTTCCACGACATCAACCTCATCGATGCTCGATTGCTTGAGAATGCATCCTACGGCCAAAACACAACCATCCAACTCGCCATCGCCAACACCGGTATGGCTGTTGCCAATGGCTCATTATTGATTCAAGACATTCAAGGAAACATCGAGCTGTACAACGGGATGCTCACCTTGCCTGAAGGCGATGCAGAGGGTTCCTATCAATTGCTCAACATCACTGTTGTTCCACAGAAAACCGGTTGGATGGACTTGCGATTGCGATACACCTCTGATATCAATGCAAGTGAACGAATCCTCGATAACAATCAACTCACACTCCGATTATGGGTGAATGCTCCACCAGTGATTGATGCAGTCTTCTGCGATGCTGAAACCTACGCCAGAGGTGACACCTTCATCTGCACTGTTGAAGCCACAGACGATGCCGAGTTAACCGCAGTTGTGTTGGAATGGACGGTTGCAGGCCACACCTCCAACCTCACTGGTTTAATGTGGACACGACAAAATCTCGGCACGCTTGATGGTGAGCGTTGGCAAACCTCGATCACGCTGCCCACCAATCTAACGCTAGGGTGGTTAGTGATTGAGGCGGTAGCATTCGACGCGCTCAATCAATCCGCGTCACTGCTTGTCCTCAATGTAGCACAGGTAGTCGATGCCCAAGCCCAATGGTTTGGACCCCATGTCGAAGGTGTTGATTCCTTAGGTTGGTCTGGTGCCACTCCGCTGCCATATGCTCCGAATGTGGGATTCATTCGCGGCCAATCCACAGCGCTTCGCGTCTGTGTGCTCGATGCCGACCATGACCCCGTTTTAGAGGCACCATTGGTGCTTGCTTCACGAGGTAACGTAAGCAACTTCACTCACCAAGCACAAACGGATTCGAATCATCATTGTTACAATGGGGCGATTATGCTAGCTGCTGGAGATGCACTTGCCAAGGTCTCCTTCGAAGTACGATCATCAACAGGAGCGTTACTCAGTTCCCGTCTTGTACCCGTCGGCGATATGGCTCCACAGGTATCGATCGAACTGGTCGATGCATCTGGGAACCCTCTCGAAAGGGTACGTGGAGGCGGAAGCGAATTCCTTAGGATTTCATTTTTGGATGTTGATGACCCGACGTCATCTGTTACGGGCGACCTGGTGATTGAATGGCCAGGTGCCTCACCGTTCCAATTGCCTATTGATCTGGTTGACATTCAACAAACCCTCCTTGTTGAACTCACCTCAGTCGATACGCCACTTGAGTCGGGACAACTCTTGGTGAAGGTCGATGCGATTGGACGTCATGGCGCATCCATTACCGTGGAGAAACAATTCACCTTCCTGCTGACGCCTCCAATGGTGATTGAAGCAAATCTTTGTGGGGGTGAAGGGCCAGTTTCCTCCTTACGCTTTGGTGAAACAATCGTCCTCTATGCCCTTGTTGATACCGAACGACCTGTCGACGTGATGCAGGTCTCGATGTCCCAATTAGGTTGGTCCGTTGTTGCACCACAGTTGGCTGCAGATGATCCTTTGGCCACGCCACCGCCTTCTTGCCTTGAAACAAATCATAGCGATGTGTCTTCGAATGAATTCATTGTGGCCTTCAGGCTCCGCTTGGACGGATCCTTCATTCAGGGTGAAGGGCAGGTGATGTTGATCGTGCGCGATTTGGATGGGCTGTCCAGCTCCACCACGCTCCTGATTGAGTTCTTCCATGCTGCGCCTTCATTGACTGTTCTTCCAATTGGTAACGCAACAGCAGGAGAACGCCTTGAATCCTCTGCGAGTGTGACGGATTTGGATGGAATGCAAGATGTCACTTGTCAAGCCACTGTGAAACAGGGCAATGCCTCCCTTGCGAACATTTCACTCGAGGTTCGAGTGCAGCCAAATGACCAGACAAATGCAAGTCTAGCCTTTTCATTCCCAACCACGCAAGCACTCGGTAACACGACATTAGAATTGAACTATACGTGCATCGATGGCTGGGGCCAAGAAGATACGGCTTCCCAATTTGTAGATCTTGCTCCAAAACCGGCGTGTGATGATTGTCATGGTTCGAACACATCCTCACTCGATTCCACCGCTAGCGGAACGAATCTCCCTTACATTTTCGGGTTCATCGTTTTCCTCCTGGGGATTGCAGGTGCGCTTGCTATGCTTTTGAGGGGGAAAGAGCCAGATGAAGCCCCTGTTCAATGGGACCTGAGTGAAGATGAAGCGACTGAGCCATCGCCTACGGATTCGGGGGTCATCTTGCTTGAAGGCTCAGACATACCAGGTGGATGGTCGCCTGAGGCCTACTTCGATTGGTTATCTGGACCTATGCCAGAAGGGTGGTCAGATGTTCAATGGGCCGAGTTTTCAGAACAGCAGATGCTTTTCTTTGAACAACCCGACGTTGATGATACAGAGAAGGATTGAAGTCCTTCGTCACATTGGTGTGACTGAGCACTATGGCTGTAGGGTATGTTCTCATCAATGTCGCACCAGGAAAGGAGCATGAGGTTTACCTTGCAGTAAAGGATATGGAACATGTGGCGGATGCCACGCTCTTGTTCGGCGATCACGATTTGATTGTAAAGCTCGAAGCAGACAGCCTTGCAACCATCGCTAAATCCGTTGTTGAATCCATCCGTCAAGTTCCAGGAATCATCGACACCAAAACCCTCGCTGGGGCAGAACTCTAATCTGCATGAATTCAGTGTCTAGATTGTCGAAAAACACAACCGTTGTACTGCGTTGTAATCGCCAAAAAACACGCTTCGGAATGGGGTACTGCGGCCCCTATACGGCGCAGTGTTGCCTTTATTCGGCAGAAATACTATATACCTAGCAGACAACAAAGGTATCGGAGGTAATCCAAAATGTCTGATAAAAAATACTTTGTTCTCATGGAGAACGGAAAAGATACGAGCCAGGTTTTTGCAAGCAAACAACCCCGTGGCGCAGCCCTAAAAGCAGCAACCCGCGGACACACGACCATCCGCCTACGTGAGCGTGGCACCAAGCGTGTCCACTGCTTCACCGGCAGCATCAGTATGGTTGACAAGCCAGCAAACGGCCCTGACTGGCTCCCGCCAAAGATCAAGAAGGCCAACGTCAAGAAGACCGGCATCGAACACCTTTGAGTTCGCCTGTCATACTGACTGACCTTCGGACGAAGTGAAGCTTCATCCGTTCCCGAAAGGGTAGCCGCCTTACCGCCTCTTCGGAGGCGAGTAGGGCTTCAAACTTCTTCTTTCATTCTTCTGCTTTGGTTTGCAATGTGCAAAGCCATGCCGATCATGACCAGTTGAGCAACGCCACGTGCTATGTGCGCTTGTGTACTGAACGTTGTGCCGCTGAGTGGGATTTCGTTCACCCACATGTTGAGGTTCGCCCAATAGACGACGATCAGAAAAGCGGCGGTTGCATAGCCACCTACTTTTCGAAACTGAGGATGAATCATGGCGGCGCCAAGCACAACTTCTACCGCACCGCTTGCATAGACCCAAAATGGTGGGCTGCCAAGGATTTCTGGTACAATCGGTTCAAAAAAACCAGGATTGACAAAATGTTGAATGCCAACCCAAACAAAAGCCGGACCAAGGGTGAACGCAAACAAGGAGTGCAGCCAGTGACGTATCTCGGTCATCGAGACCACGGCTCAGTATCGGACCTTCTGTCTTGTGATGGTGCGCCAAATACGCTGTAGAGGATCATAGTATCGGTCGACGACTCGTTCCTTCAGTTGGATGATCGCATCATCAGTAATTTGGATTCCAGCGGGGCAAACTTCTGTACAGCATCGAGTGATATTACAATACTCAACTCCAAATTCCTTCTTGATTTCCGGCACACGGTCCTCAATGTCGAGCGGGTGCATTTCATACTGAGCAAGGCGAACAAGGTTTCGTGGCCCTGCAAAGTCATCGAATAAGGCGTGGTCTCGAAGGACGTGACAGGTGTTCACACAGAGGAAGCATTCGATGCACTCTCTGAATTGCTGGACACGATCGGCTTCCATCTGGTTGAATTCCCAATCCATGGTTTCAGGTCCGTTGATTGGCTTGATTCGCTGGGCGACTTCATAATTCCATGAGACATCTGTGACCAAATCTTTCACGTGGGGGAAGGCTTTCATTGGCCGAATCTCAATGGCTTCACCTTCAGGTGTTTCTGCAACGACATCACTCATTCTGGTCATGCACATCAAGCGTGGACGACCATTGATTTCAGCAGAGCAAGAGCCACATTTTCCAGCCTTGCAGTTCCAGCGGACAGCCAGATCCGGCTGCTGTTCGTGCTGAATTCGGTGAACACAATCTAAGACAACCATGCCTTCATCAAGTTCGATATCGAAGGATTCGAGTTGTGCATCCTCGCCTTCTCCTTTGAGAATGTTGAACGATTGTTTCTTTCCTTTGAGTCCCATCAGTTGCCACCTCCGGCTTGTTCTGCAGCACGTTCAGCAATCATGGCCTTGACTTCCTTGATGGCGTCATTGAGGTCTTCTCGCATTGGCTCGACGTCTTCCTGTCGAACCTTGATTTCGCCATTTTCCATGTAAATGATGTTGATGATGGTTCCCCATGCCTCAATTTCACCAGGGAAATCATCACGGGTGTGCCCACCTCTGCTTTCCTCCCGTGTTAGGGCTGCAAGCGTAGCTGCGGTTGAAACATCAACCATGTTCTTGAGATCGAGGGCTTGATGCCATCCAGAGTTGTATTTACGAGAAGAACCGGGGTAGCAAGCAGCTTGTCGTTCATTGAACGCTACAAGGTCATTCATCGCTTCAGTCATTTCTTCCTTGGTTCGAATAATACCAACTTTGGCCTGCATCATGTCACGCATTTCATCATAGATGAGCCCAGGGTTTTCGCCACCTTCTCTCTTGAGCGGGGCAAGCATGACTTCGATTGCAGTTTGAACCTGAGCGTCTTCAATGCCGGGTTGTGCGAGTGTTTCAGCTCGCTTAGCAGCGTGTTCTCCAGCCCGCTTTCCAAAGGTGATGAGATCTGAAAGGGAATTGCCGCCCAGACGGTTTGCTCCATGAAGGCCAGATGCAACTTCACCACAGGCATAGAGCCCAGGGACATTGCTTTCTTGAGTCTCAGCGTTCACTCGGACGCCGCCCATGACGTAGTGTGCAGTCGGTCCGACTTCCATTGCTTCCTTGGAGATGTCCACGCCTGCAAGTTCCTTGAATTGGTGATGCATGGATGGAAGCTTCTTGAGAATGGCTTCTTCACCTCGATGAGAAATGTCGAGGAAGGCTCCACCGTGGGGTGAGCCTCTTCCAGCCTTGACTTCGGAGTTGATTGCTTTAGCGACAACATCTCGTGTCAACAACTCAGGTGGTCTGCGGACAGTTGCGAGTTTACCCGATACCACTTCTTCAACCCACTGATCGCTTTCTTCAATGGTATCGGCGTGGTCACCAGCAAACATCTCTGGAACATAATCGAACATGAATCGCTCGCCTTCGGAGTTGGTGAGCCGTCCGCCTTCGCCTCGAACACCCTCGGTCACGAGAATACCTCGAACCGATGGTGGCCAAACCATTCCAGTCGGGTGGAATTGAACAAACTCCATGTCACGCAGTTCTGCGCCAGCCCAGAGGGCGAGGGCGTGACCGTCACCTGTGTATTCCCATGATCCGGAGCAGACAGACCAGCATCGAGTAATACCGCCAGTAGCAAGAACAACTGACTTTGCAGAAAAGGCGTGGAAGTCGCCATCAACGCGGGTGTATGCAACACATCCGGTGACGCGGTCGCCTTCCTTCAACAGGTGACGCACGGTGTACTCCATGAAGATGTCAATACCTTCGTGGATACCACGCTCTTGCAATGTTCGGATGAGTTCGAGACCTGTGGCGTCACCAACGTGAGCAAGCCTTGGGAAGGTGTGGCCACCAAAGTTTCGCTGATTGATGAGGTTGTTTGGGGTTCGATCGAACACTGCGCCCCATTGCTCAAGTTCACGAACTCGGTCTGGAGCTTCCTTGGCGTGGAATTCAGCCATGCGCCAATCAGCCAGCCACTTACTTCCTTTCATGGTGTCATGGAAGTGCACCTTCCAGCCATCTCTTGGGTCAGCGTTTTGCAGGGCTGCTGCGCAACCTCCTTCGGCCATGACCGTGTGTGCTTTTCCAAGCAAGGATTTCGTGATGATTGCGGTTTTTGCTCCGCTTCGTGCAGCTTCAATTGCTGCTCGTAATCCAGCGCCTCCGGCACCGATGACAATGACGTCGTACTCGTGTTTGGTGTAATCTTCAGTCATCTCATTTCACCTCAAAGCGCAAAGAGCACCATATCGCTCAAGAGTTCGGCGTCAACAGCCAGGACCCATAGGTCGCCTAAGAACACAAAGATCAGGGATGTCCAGAACCAGAAGCCGTGGGAGCGGTTGAACACGCTGATGCGCCCGAACAACTTCCCTCGAAGTTTTGCAATTGGTGTGGTCCATCGGTCAAGAACGCCACCTGCAAGATGGCGAAGTGCGTGACATGAAGTCACGTACATGCTCAGTAAAAAGGCCTCAATGCCCATCACAAGTGTTCCGATGCAGATGCCCCATCCTTGTGTTGCCCCCTCTGTGAAGTGCAAGGTGTGAGTGACGTCCCACCACTTGATGACAATGATGATCATCGCTGCGTAGAGGAAATACCTGTGCAGGTTGTTGAAGATGAATAATTGCTTTTCACCCTTGTAGCCTATTTTCTTGTTGATCTCAGGTTCATCAACCCAGCAAGCAACGGGACTTGCGAAAAAGGTACGATAGTAGACTCGACGCATGTAGTAGCATGTGCCTCGGAAACCAAATGGAATCCAAAGCACAAGGATTGCAGCGTTCACCCAACTTGGGTGGTCCCAGTCTTTGAGTCCAAACAATTCCCATTCGAGGACGTTTGGTGAGAAAATTGGGGACATGACTGTTGCGCCGTTCAGGTCGTAGTGGATGGTGTCCGGGTAGAGGAAAAGCCTCACTGCGGTGTAAATCATTGCTGCCGTAAGGGCGATGCCCATGGCCAATGGCTGGCGAAGCCAATTGTCGATTCGATTTGTGCGTCCCAACCCATTGAGGACTGGAAGTTTGATGCCTTCACCCATCTAGTTCACCCACCGCCGCAAGGCGGTTGTTATCATCCAACACGCTGGGGTCTTTGAGGTTCACCATTCGCCTTGTAGGGCTGGTTGGTCGCAGTCGTCCATTTGGCTACGAATCAACTTCCATCTTCATCAAAGAAGGTGATGGCTTCCAAGAGGAGGGTTTCGTTTGCCCAGTAGGTCTTTGATTGCCATACGAGGGCCCCTGCTTGATCGATCAATTGGAGGGTAGGTGTTCCAGGGTTTCCGTACGCCTCGTAGAGAGGGTATCCCGTTGTATCCTTGGTCCCGAATTCATAGGTGGGTGTGGTCAAGGATGGCGTCACCACCGTCCACGGTGTGTAGTGTGTTTGATTTGATTCAACACCGAATGTGTCCTCGACATCCTCAAGCGATTCATATTGGGCCCATCGATGGACACTCACAACGTTGATGGTTGAATTGTTGAAAGCACCTTCATCCATTGAGGTACGGATCAGCTCAGTCCAATCATGGCAACCTGAGCAACTGGCACCAATCCATAGCATGAGCACAGGCCCATCAACAAGGGTTTCCTCAAGGTTGAAGACCGCTCCACCATCTTCGGTTCGGTCGAGCGTAGGGGCTTCAAAACTCATGTGAATTGGTGGTGAATCCGCCCGTTCTTCATTCAATGATCCCGGTTCTACACAACCAGAGAGCAGGAAAAGACATACACAGAGAATCAAGGTACGCTCACGCAGCATGACCTTCACCCGCTGTTCCACGAACGGCAGGTTGAGGTGTTGGGCGTACAGCAACCTTTGGTCGCTTGACGTCTTTGAACCAAGAATCAACTCCGTTCCAATCAGGTCGCATGCCAAGGTCTGCAAGGACGAGCTTGCTGCTGATTCGTGCGCTTTCAAAGATGGTAGGAAGGCCACTGCCTGGGTGGGTGCCACCACCGACGATGTAGAGGTTGTTTGCTTCCTCGAATCTGTTGTGAGGGCGCCGCCAGAGCATTTGCTTGAGATCGTGGGTGAGGTTGAACACTGCACCACGGTAGATATCAGAGGCGCCCCAGTCGTCTGGAGTGATGATGGTCTCAGAGACAATGTGGTCTCCAATGTCATCGTAGCCGAGCTTCGAAAGTTGCTTGACGATGGTTTCTCTAAAATCTGCTTTGATGTCATCCCAAACGATGCTCTCGTGCTGGTTGGGCACAGGCACGAGCACGTAGATCGTGGAGTGTCCATCCGGGGCGAGCGAATCATCGGTGATTGAAGCATTTTGAACGTAGACTGAAGGGTCATCCCAAGTCAGTCGATGATTGGTAATGTCCTTGAGGTTGTTTTCATATTCTGAAGAGGCATAGATTTGGTGATGAGGCAGATCATATTGCTTGTCAACACCAAGGTACAGCATGTAAGTGGAGCATGAATATCCCTTCTTTTCCAACTTCTTGTTGGACCATTTCTTTCGCTTTTCGTCTGGAACAAGTGTGGTCATCGCATGAGCAAAGTCAGCGTTGACAACGACCTTGTCAGCCATAAGTTCAGCGCCATCGATTCGGACTCCAGTGACGGTTTTCCCTTCATAGATGAGGGACTTGACAGGTGTGCTGAGTCGGATCTCTACGCCCATCTCTTCTGCAATCTCACCCATACGAGCCGTAATGCTTCCCAAGCCGCCCTTGGCGTGGAAGATACCATGTTCATACTCAAGGAAGGCAAGAATGGTAAACAATGAAGGCGCATGGAAGGGGCTCATGCCGAGGTATTTTGTTTGGAAGGACATTGCAAGTCGGATTCGTTCGTCATCAAAGTGCTTACCAAGATCACCAGCAACGCTAGCCCAAGGCTTGAGCACGGTCGCCACTCGCATGGCGCGCTTGCTGAGGACATCCATAGGGCTTGACCATGGAGTCTGCAAGCATTGCTTGGAGAAGTTCAATTTTTTGCGGTTTTGCTTGACATAGTTCTTGAATCCGTTCGCGTTCTTATCGCCAGCGAGTTCCCGGATGCGCTCGGTCATTTCTTCGAGATTACTTGTGGCGTCAATGTGGCCTCCAGCCCCAAACACAAGGCGGTACATCGGATCAAGTGGCATCAATCCGAGTTCTTTGTGGGCGTCTCGGCCAATGGCCTGGAAGATTTCTTCGATCACTTCAGGGTAGTGAAAGAATGTTGGTCCCCGGTCGAATGTGTATCCGTCTTTTTTGAACAATCTTGTGCGTCCACCGACAGCGTCTGCCTTTTCGAGGACGGTGACGTTCACGCCTGAGTGAGCCAAGAGAAGTGCAGAAGCAAGGCCACCTGGTCCTGAGCCTACGATGATTGCGGTTGGTGCGTTTTGGTTAGACATGGTTCCCGACCCTCGGATTGACCATATAAAGGGCCGTTTCCACCCTTGCTTATTGGCTCCGTTTTTTGATGTTGAAACAAGGAGCATGGGGGTGCATACCTTGAGGTGATAAGCATCTTAAGGAGGCTATGTTTGGCGCAAATCACAGCCTTAGGTTGTACGGTGATACCATGAGCGACTGGAGTTCTAAGAATCCATACATGAGCCAAATCACTGAGAATTACATTCTCAATGGTGAAGGTTCGAGAAAAGAAACCCGCCACATTGTGTTCGCTCTGGGTGATTCGGGACTGGACTACAAAGTCGGGGACGCGCTTGGTGTTCTTGCGGAGAATCCACCACACATCGTCGAAGAATTGATTGAAGTTCAAGGCTGGGACCGCGATGCCATCGTCGAGACTCATAATGGTGAACGCAACCTCTACACAGCGCTCAAGAAGGATTTCGAGGTTCACATGGCAAACAAGAAATTCGTCAATTCACTCGCACACAAGGTCGTCGCCAGTGGAATGAAAATCTCCCTTTCCATCGTTTCAAGAACCCGCAATGGGGAAGAGTGGACTGCCAATACTTCTGGCGATATGCCTCCAGGGCTTGCGCCAAACCAACCATCCGATGACCCAGTCGCCAAGGTCGAAGCACTGGTTGATGATGCCAAAGCCATCGAAGACTACCTCTGGACTCGAGATTACATCGACATCATGCGTGAATTTGATGTCAAATATACGCCCCGAGAATTCTTTGAACTCGCTGATCGATTGAAGCCTCGTCTTTATTCGATTGCGTCTTCTCATGATGCCCATCCTGGTTTTGTTGAACTCACAGTAGGTATTGTCCGATTTGAATACAACGGGCGACCTCGTGGTGGACTATGCACACAATTCATGGCTGATGAAATTAACACCTCAGGAGAGCCAATTGGCGTATTCATGTCGCCAACGAAATCATTCATTCTGCCAGAAGACAAGAGCACAGACATCATCATGGTTGGGCCGGGAACCGGTATCGCACCGTTCCGAGCGTTCATGGAACAGCGTGTCTTTGACGGCGGCGACGGCCGCAATTGGCTGTTCTTCGGTGATCAATCTGCCAAAACTGAATTTTATTACAAAGAAACCATTGAAGAATGGATGGACAACGGCAGCCTCTACAGATTCACCACCGCATGGTCTCGTGATCAGGCTGAAAAAATCTATGTCCAGCATCGCTTGATAGAGCATGGTGCAGAAATTTGGGAATGGTTTGAAAATGGTGCTTATTTCTACATCTGTGGCGACAAACAGTACATGGCAAAAGATGTTCACAGGGCGCTCATTTCGATTGCCGAAGAACACGGCGGTATGTCGAATGAAGACGCCACCCACTTCATCGAGAAGACCATGATGCGCGAACAGAAGCGATACTTGCGCGACGTCTACTGATCCAGCAGTTCACCTTCTGCCAGCTGTCATTCAAGGCCCACCAATGAAGGAAAACAACGCGAAAACCCAAAACAAGAGAAAGAGCCCAACAGTCAGCGCAATGATTGAGGACACCTTTCCACCTTCATGATAAGGAGGCGGCATCTTCGCACCTATGAAAGGCCAAGCGATCAGGGAGAAGAACAGGGCGGTCAGCGAGTAAAAGAATAAATCATCACCACCAAAGAACATGTTCAATAACGGATAGTCCACGATCTCCATGTCGATTGTCAAAATGACGCAAATCAGGGAGAAAAAAGGAAGCAGTGCAGGAATAATCAACCCCTTCCAAAAATTAGAATCCTTGACGATTTTGGTGTTCAAATCCTCATTGACTGCATCATCCATGTTGATGCTTGGTACGTAGAGTTGAATTTAGTGTTTGACACTCCACACGCCTTTTTGCAGAGGGTTAATGAGGCATGAGCATCACAAAACGTTCACTCAATGCATGAATAAATGGGCACCCTTCCAAGACGTATTGGCAGTGGGTAACCAGTGATGAAGCATAAGTTTCGTTTGACTTGACGAACAATAATTAACTGATTTATTAAATTCAAAATATGAATCTTGAAGAAGCGGCTAATCTTGGGGAAATACTTGGAGGATTGGCAATTTTGGTCACGCTGTTATTTGGTATTCGACAAATTATCGAACTGAACAAAGCAAAAGAAAGTGAAGCATTGAGAGAAGTTGCAAATCTATTGGCATCACCTATGTATCAATCAGGACTGTCGATTTTGATCAACAAATTGTCTGACGAGTTCACACTTGAAGATTTAGATAAGCTCGACAGAAAGGAAAAAGATGCTACAAATTTCTTGGCCATAAGTACGAATTCAATTGGAATGATGACTTTTGAGAGACAATTATCTTTCAAGTCAGTATCTAGATTCATGCAACCAATAAACGGAATGGTAGGGGTAAGATTCCGAACACTTGTCAAAATGCTACAAACAAATGCCATAAACCAAGGTATCGGGTTAGAAAATACTGAGGTCTTAGATTGGGCGATTTGGCTCTTTGACAAAATGGATGAACTGCCACCGATCGAAGGACCTGCTTATGTCCTTTATCGAGATTGGAAACCATAAGCCAAATCAGAGGGTAGCGTCTGTATCGAACCACTGAATCCCCTTTGTACCTGAAAATAAAATGCAAAGGGGTTTCGGATGACCCCTTGCAACTTATCCGAATAAATTTGTAGTTTCACTTGATTCGTCTAGTCTGAACGATTTTTGAAAATCCATCCGAATTTGATTGCCAAATGTATTCATATCCCTCATATTCTATATCCAGTAATTTAGATAGTTTTTGAGCAGTCCTTTCAGCTTCCTTCCAGCGTTTATGCCCGAATGTCAGAGTCATAGTAGGTATCCCTTCAATATTCAGTATAATATCTGAATTACTCTCTGAATTTTTCCTATATTTCCATTCCGAACCATGGGGATTCATATGACCTGTTGCATTTAGTTCCAAATGAATATCTGTAACTTCGGTAGAGGAGAAACGGTGATTTGGCCGATTATATTCCGTAAGCAACTCGCATTCTTGATTGGAATAAATTAGTAGGCCAGACCCCTTAATGAATTCTGGATTCAGCACACCTCGTGAGTATTCATCTTTCATTTCATCCATTTTCTTCTTATCTTGACGCCTGTCATAGCTCGCCCACCACACTAACGCAAAAACACCCGCTGTCAAGAGTGTAAGTAGAATAAACGGAATCAAGAATTGGATCTTCTCTGAGACCTCAGTTGAAGGCATTTTGCCGAGGAGAACTGTATTCTCTGGCCAAATGATTTCGGCTTTGATATCATCGCTATCGAGAAATTCATCGGGTTCCCAATAAAATTCATCTTCGCAGCATGGACACTCATACGCTCCCTCTTCAGCCATACCCAAATCGATAGATTCAGCGCATAACGGGCACTCAACCTCGACCATGTTTCTTAGCGGAAATAGTGGAGGTATAATCCTTGACCCGACACGAGTCTATGCTTTGAATTGTAAGGAACCCCTCTGTATACCCACTGTATAACCGTCCATACCGAGGGTACCCTCTGTACAGTTAGTCCCCTTTACAATGAAGGATTGGCAAAGCACATGTTCTGTCAAAATTTTGGAATTTGATTATAGGGCTCCGGTTGATTTATTCAACCGATAGCTATGCAGATGTCCCCCTTTGAGTTCGTCACCATATTTTGTTCTTTGATCCTCGGCCTGGCCCTTTCACACATACTGAGGGCGGTTACTGATTTGTATGAAATCAGAGATAGAGTCAAGACGTATTGGCTCAATTCATTATGGGTTGTGACCGTAACCATGTGGTCAGTATACGCATGGTGGGGATTGTGGCAACTCTCTATCGATCTAAACGAATGGCATTATTCCCAATATTGGTTCCTCGTAACAAATCTGGCCTCTATTTACTTCTTTACAACTTTAGTACTGCCCAAGGCTACAGATAAGGGAATTATCGATTTAGAAAGCCATTACTATTCCGTACATCAAGCATTTTTCTCAATTGTAGCATTCTCACTTTTCACATCAGCAGCGGTGAATTATTCCCTGTTCGGCAAGGCAATGATTTCTGACATGACAGTGATGCCATTCATAGTGGGTTGCGCTGCGGTAGCGGCTGCATTTACCAATTCAAGAGCGTATCACAAATTCATTGGAGTATTCATGTTCATCATGTTCCTGTTCTTCCAAATAAGCGATGTTTCAGTAATCGAATACAGTATCTGATTGCTCTAAGAGACTCCCAAGAATGATCTAGATCGATTGTATCGGGTGATCCGAAAACGATTACATCATAGAACTGTTCTTACAGTCCCTTCTGTTGTATGAAATTATGTGGGATTTATGTTACGGTTTGTTTCTACTCTTGGCGATCATTATCGCAATTAGAAAGGGATGGATAAAATCTGCTTTGGAAATCCTTTTTTGGTCGTAACTGAGGTATCTACGAGAAAACCCCTGTATGTACTCCACCAATGGATTCATCTGTGTGTTCATTGAGCAAGAACCATGCAACGGATGTTTTCGTTGATTTTCGTCTTGTTTTTCCTTACTGGTTGTCTTGGCGGCTCGCCGCTGGGCTGCGGCGAAGGTTATGAGGAAATGCATGCTGGGGACTATTCAATTGAGTCCATTGACCTCGAGGAAAGTACGAATCAACTCAATGTCGTCATCAAGAACGAAGGTGGAGCCTCTGGCTTCATCCGAGAGGTCGAGGCTTTGGAGGCAGAACAGACAATTTGGGTAACCTTGACGATTCAGCACAATGGCACAACCACTTCAATTGGTGGTGAAGATACTGACCACTCATGGTCGGTAACTGGCGACTCAGGTAGCGGTAACTCATGGTCAAATATGTTGACATTCACAAGCCCAGATGGCTTTTGCGACTCAGGTTGTGAAGAAATCAGATTTTCAGCCGGACACTATGACGGAATCATCTACCACGACGGAACGTGTGAAAGTTCGCCGTGGTTTGAGATTTCTCTATTTCAATGATCTATTTCTCACTCAGGCATTCGTAAGAGCCTCAACGACCATGGCTGCCCCGTGTTCCTTTGTCACGCGAAGCCAAGGTTCGACTGTTGCAGTTTCATGCTCACTCTTGAGCCGTGCCACACCACCACCGCTTATGTTGAGCACTGTGCATTCATCAGGCTTGACTTCTCCAGATGCCAATGCCTGTTGGAGGCTTGCGAGGGCAACCCCGCCTGGCGTCATGATGTCAATCCCTTCAACAGCCTCAAAGAGGGTTTTCGCAGCCTTGGCAGCTTCTCGTTCCACGATGTAGGTTTGCCCGTTTGACGCTTTGAGGATGTCGTGCACACCACCGACTTGGCCGTAAG
>Ga0208277_1000671_pt1 | contig 20160 bp, 21 predicted proteins | sample ETNtaG_5_FD_185782 | JGI IMG/M metagenome (GOLD analysis project Ga0208277, IMG submission 185782) | Marine microbial and viral communities from oxygen minimum zone, Eastern Pacific Ocean - ETNP201406SV205 (SPAdes) (version 2) | ecosystem: Environmental > Aquatic > Marine > Oceanic ...
AACCTCATTTAATGAATTTTCTGGTTTAAATAAAATAACAATTTTATATGGTGTATGTGTTGTCTATTTGGGACCTGGATCAATGATGATGCATGGAACAAATACAGAGTGGGGTGGATGGGCTGATAATCTTAGTATGGTTATGTATATTATTATCCCGTGGCTTTACAACATATACAAAATGTCAAATTGGACAGTCAATACCTTCATGCAAGTTTATTTCTCAATTGTAATTTTTTATGCAGTAATGAGATGGCTTTTTGGTGATGGCATGGGAATAGGGTTAGATCTTTTTGGCGTCTCTATAGGTTTATGGGTAGTTAGTGAATTTTTATATAGATTTTGGTCTCCATCAATGAGATTTTTTTCTGGATTTATTGGTTTTTTAGTAATGTTAATATTTGGTATTTATCCAGCGGAAGTTATAAATAATTTTGCTGATTATTGGTGGATTGTATTTTTTTGGTTACCTGGGTTACTAGCAAGTAGGAAACCCAAAGGAATAAGAACATATAGATGGTACTTTGCTGGTATGGTTGCTTATATGAGTGCCTTCGCTATATGGTTAACAGGTGTTCCTGATAGTGATACATGTAATCCAGATTCATTATTCCAAGCCCATGGTTTTTGGCATTTACTAACAGCTCTTTCTACAATTTTATTTTTCTATCACTACAGGTCAGAAAAATTAATCTAGAATTTTATTGCAACCCGTTCCCTCTAGATAATCTTTAACTAAATTTTTATCTAAGTCTGATAATCTACTAAACTCATCTTTTATCCAATTTAAGCATTTAACTTGATATGGAAATGTTTTTTGTTTCCATGTTGAGGTATCGATTTGTATTTCCCATACATCTTCACCTCTTTCATGCGCCTCTGCATTGGCTATAAGACAGGGTATATATACTTTACCCATTTCATTAAACATTTCTTTTAATGAAATAGGAATATTATTTATTTCATTCCATCCATTTTCATTAGTATCAAAATAGTAAATTTTTGAAGGTTTGTGATCATTATTATCATTTACACCGAAAAATTCTCCAATGCCTCCTTTATCATGCAATCCAGATAAATCCGACATTATATTTACCCATGCCACAGTTCTTGGAGATAGCTTTATTGCAATATTTCTTGGTGTTGGATCAAATCCTACTAACTGAGTTAACTGTCCATATAACGCAAAATCTGATGATGATGGTCTCTCACCAAACATGAATGGCGAATTTTTAAGATGTTCTTCTAATATTTTTAGGTAACGTTTATAGCTTTCATCAATAAGTTCTGCAGTTTCGTCATTAGAGCCAACTACCCAAAGTCTATTTATTTGTCTATCAGCAATATGATTACCAAATTCATTCATTGATTTATTATCTATATTTAATTTATGTTGAAGAACTAACATTTTTTTTGCGTTTTCAGCATCTTCATTAAAGTGCCAACGATAATGAAACATATATTTTGTAGTCCATTCATCAGCAAAATCTTCAAGAATATAGTTTAAGAAGCTAACAGCAGGGGAGTTAGGTATTACAGATTTATTTTTATAAATATCTTCAAGATATCTAATTATTGGGGTTGTATCTGTCATACATAAATTTTCTTCATTCCCATTATCAAAAACCATTGTTGGTAATAAAACTGGTTTTGGTGGATCAATTTCTAAAAGGGATAAATTGTGTATTACGTCACCCCATGAAACTGTATAAGGTATATTTCTGTACCTTAAAAGAGATAATATTTTTTGAGTATATGGTGAACCAGAATTACCAAACACTTTAATAGGTTTAGTCATTAAAATTTATCCTAATGGGTCGTTTGATTCAGTGCCTAATGCTATAGCTTTTTGAAATGCTGGTCTAGATTCAATATTAGATACATATCTTTTAATATTTTCCATATCGTCACTTACAGCACCAAATCTATTGGCCATGAAGCAGGAATGACCCAACATACAATCAGCAGCTGAAAATTCACCAATAAGATAATCCTTGCCTTCTAGATTATTGTTTACAGGACTTAATGATTTAGAAAGCAAATTTTTAGCTTGATTTAGAACCGTTTCATCTCTTCTATCTGGCGGCAGTAATACCGTATGAACAACAATCTGATTCATTGGAGGCATAACCATTCCTTCACAGTAATGCAGCCACTGAAGATAGTATGGATATTCATTAGATTGAACATCAGGTTTTAGGCCATTATCTCCATATTTGTCCAATATATATTGAATTATTGCTCCAGATTCAAAAATAGATATATCTCCATCTTCTATTACAGGAACTCTCCCAAGCGCATGTCTGGCTCTATGTTCAGGTGACTTAAGGCCTTCTTTTGTAAAAGGTAAAACTTCGAGCTCATACTCTAAATTTAGCTCTTCAAGAAGCCATGCTACCCTTCCAGCTCTTGTGCTAGGTGTTAAGTATAGTTTAATCATAGTCACTCCTTATTTTTTGACCATTTTTTGAGCGTTTTTAATAAACTCTTTTGTTCTATCTTCATCTTTAAGTCTTTTTTCAATATCAATTTCTACTGGAACTTTAATTCCTTTGAGCATACCTGGTTGTTCATACATAGCATCTTTCCATCTTTCTAAGTGATTTAAGCCATCTATTGAAACACCTGACCATTTATGGGTTCTTACCCAACACCAGTTAGCTATATCTGCTATTGAATAATCTCCAGCTAACCATTCATTTTTTTCTAAATGGGTATTTAGAACTTCAAACAATCTTCTTGATTCATTTTGATACCTATCAATTGCAGGTTGTATTTTTTCAGGGAAATATCTGAAAAAAACATTAGCTTGTCCCATCATTGGGCCAACACCGCCCATTTGAAACATTAACCATTCAGTTACTTTAGCTCTTTTAATTGGATCAGAACTAATTAATTTATTAGCTTTGTCAGCTAAATAAATCATTATTGCTCCTGATTCAAAAATTGATAATTTATTATCAGTATCAATAATTGCAGGAATTCTTCCATTTGGACTAATTTTTAAAAAATCAGGCTTCTTTTGATCTCCTTCACCCAGATTAACCAAAATTGCATTGTATTCCATCTCAAGAGCTTCAAGAGTGCAAGAAACCTTATGACCATTTGGAGTAGGGGATGTATATAGTTCTATCATAATTTATCCTTAATAAAATCTATTAATACTTTAGATAATTCTTTAGATTTAGTCCATTGAAAGAAATGTCCTCCACCTATATTTGGTGAACTTTTTGCATTTGGTACCATATTTAAAACATCTTTTTCCATATCATTTGTTACTGGATCATCTCCTGCAAATACAGATAAAAATGGTTTATCGGTCTTTTTAAAGAATTCTCTAGCGTTTTTTTGAGCATTAAGTGATTGATCTGGAATAATAGGCACATGGCTAGGCATAGCTCTGCATCCCATCTTATACTCTGGTGAAGGATAAGGAGCTTCATAAGCTTTCATTAAATCACTGATATAAGGTGATAATTTAGATAAACCTATTGAATGTAAGATGTAATGATTTCTTATATGATTTTTAGACCTTTTTTCCATCATTACCGAATTTAATAATCCAACTGGTAAATTTTTAGTATCCCAACAAAATTTTTGCCAGTACATAAATTTTAAAGCTGGATGAGTTTTACCAGAGTCCATCTTATTTACTTCATTAACCATAGTCGCAAGTGAAAGTTTTATATTACTATCCCTGAATTCATTTACCTCTTTAATAACTTCATCTGAAGTATTTGGCATATATGGTAGCCCAGTATTGCCGATGGAAATTTTTATAAATCTATCAGGGTTATCTACAATCATTCTTAAACCAATAAGACCACCCCAATCTTGGCCAAAAAATATTAGATCATATAAATTATTTTTAACTAGCCATTGATTCATCCAATCAACTTGATTTTGATAACTATAGTCATCTCTAGAACTTGGTTTGTCTGATTTACCATAACCAACCAGATCTGGAGCAATTACTCTTATTCCAGCATCATTTAGTATAGGAATCATTTTTGAATATAAATAACTCCATACAGGTTGCCCATGCATGGCAAGAAGTATTGGCCCATCTTTTGGCCCCTCATCAATATGATGAATTCTTATTTCAGTTCCATCTTCTGCAAATATGTCTGTGTAAATAGGTGAAAATGGATAACCTTTAATTTTTTCAAAATATTTATCGGGAGTTCTTAAAACTTTCATTTAAAAAGCTTCTATTAATCCATCGTTTATTAATTCAGAGATTAAATTTTCAAAGGGATCATCTTGTCCAAAATAATATTTTCCTTTATACACATTTAATGGAACTCCATGATGACCAGCATCTTTTTGATCCATTTGATTCAATTCAATTTCTTCAATTAAACTTTTTTCATTTAATTTGATAGATTCTTTCACTTCATCTAAATCCTCTCCAAATTCAGCTAAAAGATTTTTTAATTTATCATCAGTATTCCAATTTTTTACGCTCCATATCAAAGATGATAATTCATAGGCAAACTCTATCCCTTTACCTCTATTACTCATTAATTGGCCCATGTGACATATATCAAATATGTAAGGTTGGTGGTTAGCTATTTTACCTGTTAATGTATTTTGCTTTATTGGATCTGGTTTTATTGGCATATTCAAAGGCATATTCAATTTTTTTGCTTTCTTCTTAAAATCTCTTACAAATGGAATAAAAAAGAATATATTTTTATCATCAAACCATTCAGGCATTCTTATGGCTATTGGGTAAACAATTTTAAAATTTATCTCAATATTGTGTTCATTCTTAAGTTTTAACATTCTAGGGAGAATTAAGTATGAATAAGGACTTCTGTATGAAAAATAAAAATCAATCATGATATTCATTCCTTTTTTTTAATGACAAATAAAACATTAACATAAAGTATACAAGCAGAGGTATATTAACAATAACACCAGGAGGTGTATTTATATAATAATCTTCAGTTAATGGATGAAGTGAACCAGAAATTAATCTAAAACAATGATCTAAAAGACAAACCATATATATTAAAGGTATAAGACTTTTATATTTAATAAATAAAATTAGTAAAATTAATGTTAGCGATACCTGTGTCGCTCCCCATAGCGATGCAAATAAATAAACTAGATCATTTGGATTAATACTGTCGATAATTGGAAGTTCTTTTATTGTTGCAATTCCAACAAGTCCTGCATTTTCTGATAAGAAATGTACAAGTGATCTGAATATGTATATAGCAAAAATAGGGTAAAGACCATATATCGCTATTTTCGAACCCTCATAATCATGATTTAATTTATTGGGTAATAATGTCATTAATTTATTTGATCAATAATAATTTCATTATTACCAACTGGCATAATAACTCTTGTTCCATCGTCAGAAAGTGTATAGTCATTAAATACATTCTCAATAGGTCTAAAAAATACTCTTTCCATAACATTATTACGTGGTGTTGGTATGGAATGGTAAATGAGTAAGTGTTTTACATTCGCATCTCTAGCAATTACACCTGCTTCCTCTATTTTGGTGTGATAATCCTGTATATCGAATAGAATTTTGTTAAATTGAGGTGTTGGGGAGACTTTTCTCATCCTCTCAACAATATCTATTGATATAGCAGAATGAACTAATAAATCTATGTCTTGCGAATACTTTTGAACACTCCCATCATGGATAGTATCACCACTAATAACAACTGTTCTTCCTTTATAGGATATTTTAAAACCGAAAGCTGAATTTACTGGATGGTGATCTACTACAAAAGGCAATATTTCTAATCCTGGTGTATCATTTGGAATTAATTCATTATCAATTATTTCAACTGCATTAAATCCAGATACACTCATTGGTAAAATTTCGTCACCATGATGTTCATTTCTATACTGATAATCTGCTGAGTAAGCTAACTCAAATCCTTTAGTAACAAGATTTATTCCTTCTGGTCCGTATACCATTAATGGTGAATTTCTTCCTTGAATCCAAGACTGAAGATGGGCATCAGGTAAATCTGCCATATGATCTGAGTGCATATGAGTAATTAAGACTGCTTTAACATTTGTCCATGGAACCTGAAATTCTTGAAGATTATTAACACTCCCATTACCCATGTCAAAAATATATATATCATCACCAGCTTCTACAAGAACACATGATTCTGCTCGTCCAGGAGATGGAAGAGGTGACCTCGAACCACAAACAACAACTTTTAATGAATCTTCTTTATCTAAAAAAGGCTCTGAATTAGATAATATATTTTTTAAACCAACATTTAAGATTCTGTCTTGTACAGTATGAGAATTTAAAGCTAATAGGCCGATAAGATATATCGCAATAATCAAACTTAAAAATATTAATAATTTTTTCATAATAGTTTATTAAATAGCTTCTATATTCAGCTGGCCCTCTAATCCAGCATCTCTATGAACATGGATCTTTTGATATCCCGGATCCATTGTCATATCAAACATTGCTTTTCTGCTAGGATACTTAGCAATTGCAACAGCATCCCATAAATCTTCAACTTCACCTATCATTAATCTACTAACATTACCTGCAAAAACAAACTCACCACCATATTTTTCAACGAAATTTATTACTTCCGCAGCATAAAGACGATATGCTTCTTCTCCAGTCAGATCAGTATCACGGCCATCCTCATAGATAGCTTTATCTTTGTATTTAAGTAAATTTACCATCGATATTGGACCAATTTCAGGATTTTCTAAAAAACCATTTATTTGTTCTTCATTTGGCAAAACTTTATTATTAACTATCATAATTAAAACACCTTTGACATATATTACGTCGTTATATTATCTTTTATTATATTACTGGAGAATATCAATGAATAAAGTTTTTTCTATTTTATTTTTTATTTTAATTATATTTATAGGAGTATTCTTATATATAAGAAACTCTGAACCATCAATTAATTATGATAGATTTAATTTAGTCTCACCTGGGATATTAAGAACCCCAGATGAACGATTTGAAAACTTAAAAGACTATCCGTTTAAAGCAAATTATTTAACTATTGACGATACAAGAATCCATTATATTGATGAAGGACCTAAAGATGGTCAGATTATCTATCTACTACACGGAGAACCTACATGGAGTTATTTGTTTAGAAAGATCATACCAACGCTTGTCGACGAAGGGTTTAGAGTTATTGCACCAGATATGGTTGGATTCGGCAAATCAGATAAATATATCTTAACAAGTAACTATTCGCATCAAATGCATGTAGATAAAATGACTCAGTTAATTGTTGAATTAGATTTAAATAATATTACTGCACATTTTCATGATTGGGGTGGTCCAGTAGGATTAAGAGTTTTAGCAGAAGAACCAGAAAGATTTGACAGGGTCATCGCGACAAACACTAGCTTACCCGCAACCGGAAGAGGGTTTGTAAATGATTTACGAAGTTATATATTATGGCCAATATTTAAATTTACGATATGGTTGCAGGGGCCGGCAACCTGGGAAGAATTTGTTGGAGGCGATGGATTCACAAATTGGATTAGATATTCAACCTATACAGATAATATTGATATTGGCGGAATTATGAGAGTTCTTGGATCTGTTTCTGAAGAAGAGAGTTATGCTTATGAGGCTCCATACCCAAATGCATCATATAAAGCAGGCGCACAAATTTTTCCTTATTTAATTCCAAGCGAAATTAGAAAAAATGAAATGGCATATAGAAAAGTCTTAGAAAAATGGAATAAACCTTTTTTAATTGCAAACTCAGATAATGATCCTGTTACTGGTAATAATCCAGAAATTGTTAAATTATTAAAGAGAATACCAACTGCAAATGAAATTGTAATCAATGGACCTGGACACTTTGTACAAGAGGAAGCAGGACCTGAGTATGCTCAACTAATTATTGACTTTATTAATGGAAATCCTGAGGGATTTACCGTTGAAAAGAAAGTTATAGATAAGAATTCTATTTTATAAATTTATATATACAATTATCTAATGAATAGAGTTACAGCTCATACAGGGTCAAAATATCCCATTATTCAAGCTCCAATGGGTTGGATTGCAAGAAGTCGTCTTGCATCAGCAGTTTGTGAATCTGGTGGAATGGGAATAATAGAAACTTCATCTGGTGAAATTGATAATTGTAAAAAAGAAATTCAAATGATGTCAGAACTAACTGACAAACCCTTCGGAGTTAATTTACCTTTACTATTTCTCAAAGACGATTCAATGGTTAATTTTTGTGTTGAATCGGGTGTTAGATTTGTAACAACTTCTGCAGGTGATCCTACAAAATATGTTGGAACATTAAAAGATGCTGGAATAATCGTTTATCATGCCGTTCCAAGTCTTGATGGTGCAATAAAAGCTGCAAATGCTGGTGTTGATGGTCTGGTTGTTGAAGGTACCGAAGGTGGTGGGTTCAAAAGTCCAGTTGAGGTCGGCCTTTTAGTTCTCATCCAATCTATAAAACAAAATTTAGATTTACCAATTATTGCCGCAGGTGGGATTGTAGACGGATCTGGAATGGCTGCTGTTTTTGCAGCAGGCGCAGAAGGAATTCAAATGGGAACTAGATTTGTTTCAAGTTTAGAAAGTCCAGTCCATGATAATTTTAAAAATAAAATAATTAATTCTGGTATAGACGGTACATATATCTTAAATAAAAAATCAAAACCAGTAATTAGAGCGCTTAAAACAGACTTAACCAAAGACATTGATGAAAAGGGTGAAATGGATATGACTGCACTCATGAATATTCAAGATTTATATTTTGGTGGTGATATGGAAGCAGCACCAGCCTTATCTGGTCAATCAACCGGGCTGATAGACCAAGTTAAACCAGTGAAACAAATTATTGATGAAACTATCGAAGAGTTTAATCAAACATGTAAGAAGTTAGGTACTTTTAAATTTTAATCATGCCAGTACATTTAAATATTGATAAAAGAAACGAAGATATACAAATTTATATTAATGGTACATTTCATAAAAGAGATGAGGCTAAAATTTCTGTGTTTGATAGCGGTTTTTTGTTAGGAGATGGAATCTGGGAAGGTATAAGACTTTATAAAAATAAATGGTTATTTTTAGATGATCATTTGGATAGACTTATCGAGGGTTGTAAGGCAATTGATATAAATTTTGAATTATCAAAAGATGATATAAAAAAAGCTATTTTTGAAACTCAAAAAAAGAATAATATGTCTGATTCTGCACATGCAAGAGTCATGATTACAAGGGGAGATAAATTAAAGCCTTTTCAACAACCTTCTTTATCTATTAATGGGATAAATTTTATTATTATTATGGAACATTCAGATGAACATCCTAACGTTGATGGAGTAAGTTTGGTAACTGTTCCTCAGGTTAGAGGCTTACCAATGTCACAAGATCCTAAATTAAACAGTCATTCAAAGCTAAATTGTGTATTAGCATGCATTCAAGCAAACAAAGCTGGTGGGGATGAGGCTTTGATGTTAGATCCTTATGGTTTTGTTAATACTACAAATTCGTGTAATTTTTTCATTGTTAAAAATAATGAAGTTTGGACAAGCACTGGCGATTATTGTATGAATGGTATTACGAGAATGAAAGTAATTGAATTATGTAAGACAAACAATATCAAAGTTTTTGAAAAAAACTTTTCGTTAGTAGATGTATATTCAGCACATGAATCATTTATTACAGGAACCTTAGGATCACTTACTCAAGTAATTAGTATTGATGGAAGATCTATTGGTTCAAAAAATAACTGGCCAATAACTAAAATTTTAAGAGCTGAATATAAAAAACTTCTTGATGTTTAAAAATTTGAATATTGCTATGTGGTCAGGCCCACGTAATGTATCTACAGCTCTGATGAGGAGTTTTGCTAACAGAAATGACATAACATCTGTATTGGATGAGCCTTTTTATGCATCATATCTAATATCTTCAAATAAAGATCATCCCTTAAAAGATGAGGTTATAGCTAGCCAATTAAACGATGCAGATGAAGTAAAGGTTTTATGTCAAAAATCTAACAATGGAATTACATATCAAAAACATATGACTCAACATATTTTAGATAATGACTATAAATGGATAGACTCATTATGTAATTGTTTTTTAATAAGAAATCCTGAAAGTGTTATAAAAAGCTTTATGAAGTCATGGAATAAAGGTGAATTTATCGATATAGGCTTTAAACAACAATATGATATTTTTGAATACGTTTGTAAAAATATAAATGATCATCCACCTGTAATTGATGCAGATCTATTAAGACAAAATCCTGAAAAGGTACTTAAGAGTTTTTGTGAGGTGGTTAATATTCCTTGGGATACAAAAATGCTTGAATGGGAACCTGGTTTAAAAGATTATGATGGTGTTTGGGCAAAACATTGGTATTCATCTGTAATGCATTCAAGTTCATTTAAGCCTATAGATAAAAAAGAAATTAATTTAAATAAAAGTGAAAGGAGAATAGCAGACAAAGCAATGCCGATTTATCAAGAACTATATAAATATGTTGTTTAATTTGTAGAATCGGTTTCTTCGAGTTTTTCTCTAAGAATCAATTTTTTAAGACTAATTTTGTCCTTTAAGGTCATTATGTATGCAGAAATAGCTAATATAAGTATGCCTGTAGCTTCATAAATTATATTAATTGCATTTAAATCTTTGCTTTGAAGAATAATCATTCTTGTTAAAGCAGTCATAGCAATAATTAATGGTAATGTAACTGGTATTCTATTGTTGGCATAAAATGAAGCGACCATCCCCAATACCTCAGCATAAATAAACAAAAGAAATAAATCACTCAGATTAACCTCTTGAATTTCAATTATTCTTATAATTTCTGAAGCAGTTGCAAATAATGTAGCTAAAGCAATCGCTAGTAATATAGCTCTTTCAGATAACCATATAAATTTTTGTACAATATTAGATTCATTCATGTGCTTTAATTTTACATAATATTAAAGTTATCTCAAATTTAACTTTTTGGTGGTAATAAAAGCAGTTGAGAGGTTTTGTCCATATATTCTTTATAGTCTGATCTATTCTCCAAACTTCTATTATCCATCATAGGACATGATGCAAAGACAAATAGAGCTAACATAGAAAGAGGGCATAATATTATCCATAATGGTGCTATGCCAGAACTAATACCCATAAAGTATATTCCAAACCAAAAACCAATTTCTCCAAGATAATTTGGGTGTCTAGAATATTTCCATAATTTATATTTCATTGTTTTGCCTTTGTTTGAAGGATCTTTCCTAAATTCTCGCATTTGTTCGTCTGCCACAGTTTCAAGAACGACTGAAATAAATGTAAATAATGATGCTAAATATAAGAATGGAGTCACAATTGCGTTATTAGAAAATATAAATATCAGAGGATAAAGACAGAAATTAACAATTAAAGTTGGAAACAAATGTATTCCAAAAAAATTTCTAAATTCTGCATTTATTCTATTGGTATTTTTTAAATCAATATATCTAAAATCCTCATGCTCAAAACCTCGCCAACTTATAATCCAGTTTCTAGTTAATCTTCCAGCCCAAAATATTATTGGAAAAAGAACTATCAAGTCCAATGTTATGGAGTTATTAGAATCAACAGCTAAATAAATTACTATTGGTACTGGCGCTACTGACCAAAATGGATCATATAAGCTTGAGTTGTTTAGAATTACGCTTCCTATGTATATAAATAAGGTAGCATAAAGATGCCATATTAAAATTTTAAGCCATATGCTGCCAATAGATTGAGGTGTAAAAATATAGGATATATAAAACGATACTATGTATATTAATACACATAACAGCTGGCTAGTTAACTTATCTTTGATCATGAAATTGGGGCCTTAAAGGCCCCTAAATAAATAAATTTATTTTGTTCTCCAAACAATAGCTAGTTGGAATACAACAACAAGAACAACAAACAAAGTTTGAACTGGCCCACCTACGGATAGGGGTGAGTTCGGATATGTAGCCATTCTTTCAGCTGATGGAGCATCTATCGCAGCCAATGAAGTAGCTGCAGTATTTAATATAGCCGCGCCTATTTGTTGTGTATAAAAAAACATAATCCCAACAAGCACACAATAAGCTGAAGTAAATACTTTTGCTGCCATGTTTGCATCCGAGCTGTTATAAATGTTGTTAGCCATTCTAAAACCTAGCCAGGTTAATAAAACCATGCCTACAAAATACATAGAATTGCTGATAAACCCAACATACATCATGTTAAATATTTGATACTCAGTCATAATTAATTCTCCCTTAATAATTGAATATTTATAATAATACAAAAATAAATTTTTTTAATATAAATATATAAATATTTTTTATACATATTTGATGGAAGATAAGGCAATAAGTTATTAATATATTAATAAAGGAGATAATTATTATGATTAAGAAAATAACACTAATTACGGCATTATTTATAGGAACTACTTTTATTAATGCTGATGAAGTATCTATGGATAGCGATGGTACTATCATGGAATTTAACTATCTAACTGTAACTGATCCACAAAATTTTATGATGGAAGTTGATAAGTTTGATAAATCACAATGCGCGAAAAAATGGAGAGATGAATCTAATGTTGCTGTTAGTCTTTGGTCATTAAGAGGATCTGGCTCAACTCATTTTATTTTAGTGGTTTATGAAAATGCGGATATGATGCAAAAAGGTAGAGCTATCTTTAATTCATGTAAAGAATCTGCTGATATGATTAAAACTTTTAAAAATAATACAGATACTGACAGATCATGGAATTGGGTTGCTGAAAATGTTGTTAGTGGAAGAAATTGGACTAATGATACTATTTTTGCAAAATATAATTTCAATGTTGAAGAGGGTCACGAGGCACACTATTTAAAAGAATGGAAAAAATTAATGTCATCTCAAATGGATGTTGTAAAAAATTCTTTTGGATTAAATAGAATCGCTTTTGGAAACAGATACGTTTCACACATGGTTTATATTGGAAATGAATCATTATCTGAATTACTAGAATCTCAGAAGAATGTTACATCGTCTGATGAGTTTGCTATGTTTTCGAAAGAAGTAAAAAGTGTCAGAGAAAATGTAAATATAGAACTTGTTCAATTAGTTAAGTTTTATAACGGCAAGTAAAAATTACAAAAAACCCGCATATATATGTGGGTTTTTATCTTTTTAATAAATTACATTAAAATATGTATTAATCTTATATAGATTATTACTTTAATGAAAATCAAAAAACCTAATATAACAGAACTTGTTCTTAGAGATGGACAACAGTCTCTTATTGCAACAAGAATGAAAATAGAGGACATGATTCCTGCTCTATCAAATCTAGATAAAGTTGGCTATTCATCAATGGAGGTATGGGGAGGAGCAACATACGATGTATGTCTGAGATATCTGAACGAGAACCCATGGACAAGATTAAAGACTTTTAAAAAATATTTTAAAAATACAAAGTTACAAATGCTTCTTAGAGGTAAAAATTTAGTTGGTTATAAATCCTACGATGATTCAATTCTTTCATTATTTATAAAAAATGCAGCTAAAGAGGGCATCCATATATTTAGAATATTTGATGCTCTTAATGATATTAGCCATATTAAATCTTCAATAGAATTTGTTAATAGAGAAGGACAAAATTCACAAGGTACTATCTGTTATACAACTAGTCCTGTCCACAATGAAAAATATTGGTTAAAAAAAGCAAAAGATATAGAAGACATAGGAGCAAAATCATTAGCTATAAAAGATATGGCTGGTTTATTAAGACCTAACACATGTTATGAATTGGTAACAAAATTAAAAAAGAATTTAAAAATTCCAATTTTTCTTCATACTCACTCAACAACAGGTCTCTCTGACGCTACTAATCTTAAAGCTTACGAAGCTGGTGTGGATAATATAGATACATCTATTTCATCTTTTAGTAATTTATATGCTCATACTGCAACAGAAAGCTTTATATCAATGATTTACGGTGATAATGACAATCCTTATGACATGAAACTTTTAACAAAAATTTCAGATCACTTTAATTCAATTAGACCAAAATATAATCAATATGAGGGTTCTATGAGGGGCGTTGACATTAACATGCTTTTAAAACAGGTTCCTGGAGGTATGTTGAGTAATTTAGAAAAACAATTAACAGACTTAGGAAAACAACATAGGCTTAGTCAGTTAATAGATGAAATACCAAAAATAAGAAAAGATGTAGGTTATGTTCCATTGGTTACACCATCATCACAAATAGTTGGTTCTCAAGCTTTGATGAATATTATTGACGGAGCAAGATATAAAACACTTACAAAAGAATTTATAGACCTGGTTAATGGAAAGTATGGAAAGATTCCAGGAGAAGTTTGCCCTAAACTCTTAAAGAAGGTCGAAAAAAATTCACCAGATAGTGATGTATCTGAAACTAAATCAATCTTGGAATATAAAAGTGAATTTAGTAAATTTTGTTCAGAAAATAATTTAAAAGACTATTCAAAAAAAGAAACAGACTTATTGAATTATATTTTATTCACTAATGAAGCCAAACAATTCTATTTGACATTACATAAATCAAAAATTGATCAAGTGATTGGACTTCAGGAAGGTTTTGGTTTATATATAGAATAAAAAATTATCTTGCTAAATATTATATACAATTGAAATTATGAAACTTTTAATTACTTTAATAACTACATTAACTTTTACGTCAATAGCTATATCTGCTTCTGAAGAAATTCCCAAAGATTGCATAAATAATAATGTTCATGATAATGAAAGATCCTTTTCAAATAATTTTTCTGGTACTTTTAATGGAAAAAGGCTTGAATATACAGCCAGCCTTAATGAAAAAATTCTTTATGAAAAAGATAATTCAAGTGCGCCTATGGCATCGTTTTTTTATACCGAATATATAGTTAAATCAGATAAGAATAGGCCAGTGATATTTAGTTTTAATGGTGGTCCAGGATCTGCATCATTATGGCTCCATATGGGTGTTTTAGGTCCAAAAGTTATAAAAGTACCAAGTGATGCATCAGATGATGGATCAGCACCATATAAAATAGTTGATAATAAATTATCTCCACTTAGTGATGCAGACCTTGTTTTTATTGACCCAATAGGAACAGGTTATAGTAGGGCGGTAGGATGTCATGAACCAGAAGAATTTTGGGGGGTTAGTGAAGATCCAAAAATTATTGCTGAATTTATTAGAAGGTGGATTAATGATAATAAACGTTGGAACTCACCAAGATATATTTTAGGTGAGAGTTATGGTGGTATAAGAGGCCCATTATTGGTATCAGAATTAAGATCAGGTTCAATAACTCCTATCGAAGTAAATGGGCTTATATTGGTTGCCCCTGCATCAGATTATCAATATTTAGTTTTCCATCCTGGAAACAATAGTCCGCATTATGGATTTTTACCCTCATATGCAGCAACAGCTTATTATCATGGAAAAATAAAAACTAATAAATCTCTTCAAGAGTTTTACGAAGATTCAAAAAAGTTTAGTTTAGAGGTATATGGACCTGCTTTATTAAAAGGAACAAGAATATCAGAAAATGAAAAGAATTCTGTTATTAAACAATATTCTGAATTCACAGGCTTAAACATAAGATTTGTAGAAGATTTTGACATGAGAGTAGATCCATCAAGTTTTAGAAAAGAATTATTAAGAGATGAAGGATATTCAGTAGGAAGATTAGATTCAAGATATAAAAATTCTGACTATATGGCTGGTGGCCAATATCCAGATACGGACGTATCAAGTGAAGGGTTTATGTCAGCTTATGTTTCAGCTATTCATACTTGGTTTAGTGAAATTGGTGTTGAAATGAAAATGTTATATCAAAGTGGTGATTATGATGTCTACTCAAGCTGGAAACATCCAGAAGAATGGAAGGGTAATGATTTTGGATATGTAAATACAGTACCTGATATTGCAAGAGCACAACGTTATAACAAGGACTTTAAAGTTTATGTTTCATGTGGATTATATGATTTAGCAACTCCTTGTTTTACAGCTGAAAACTTTATGTATGACAATACAGTGGATATGAGCAGGGTGGTATTTTCAGAGTTTGAAGCTGGGCATATGATGTATAACCATCAACCTTCTTTTGATAGATTCTTAAAAGAAATAAGAAGCTTCATCATTAATAAATAGTATCTATACATTAATGATCTTAAGGAGTGATTCTGTCTCTAGTTCCTAATCCAGGACCATAAACAATAGCATTTAACCATAATCTATTAGTTCCAAGTGTTGCTCCTCTAAAATTTGGTTCACCTGAAAATAATATAACTTGACCATCTCCTATTCTTTCTCTCGTTAAATACCCAGAGTTAGCAATTCTTTGAGACGCCTCTGGCCAAACTAATCCACTCATCCTTACATTAAGATCATTACCTGCAGGTAAGCTAGACCAATTTATGACCCTTGGTTCTTCAATTTCATTATTAGTAACCATTTGACCTATTCTTACAGGCGTATCAACATAACTTCTTGCCATAAGAATAGGGAGGTTGCTATATAAAACAGGAATGGTATTTGGTGTTCCAAATGTTAACCAATGTTCATTATCAATTCTGCCTGCAACAAAAGATCCTGATGGCATAAAGATTGATTGCCACTTATCTCTTGATTTAAGATCTGATTCAGACAAAGCTCCATCCAATTCTTCCCATGGATAAGATATTCCGAAATCTACAATATTCTTATTTGTTTTATCTTTATCAACATTTTCATATTGTGAGTATATTTCTCTCAATAAATCGAAATTATAATTCTCACTTTCGTCAAAAGTATTTTGAAGCTGTTTAACGCTGCCAATTCCATTTTCTGAAGTTAAAAATCTGGTGCTTCTATTATGTGCGATTAGTGTTCCACCTTGCGAAACCCATTCAAGAAGGGTATCTATGGTGTAGTCATCTATTGCTCTACCACTAGGTATGATAATAGTGTTATATCTTCTTAAATCACCATAACTTGCAAGTGATGCATTTATCAAGCTGTGTCTTATTCCTAAATGATGATCCAACGACCACCAACTTACTCCAACATCGTATGAATTAAATCCCTCATGACTCAACATAGCAATATGAGGTCTTTCTAATAATCTAAAATGTCTCCCACCCCAATCAGGAAGTTCTTCTGGACCAAATCCTGACTCAATCGATACAACAGATATGTTTAATTCATTTGAAACTGTTTTTACTAAATTTTGTAAATTTATAATATCTGGATTATCCATTTGAAGAACAACAACACTACCTCTAGGTAATGTATGATCGGATAGGGTGGATTCTTTATCAATTATCCTTACTTCTACATTTTGTTCCATTAAACGAGCAGCAAAAGCTACTGAATTATCATCTTCTCCATTAGTTGCCCAAATAACAGCATCTTCAGTAATTTCGCTAGCAACAGGTGATGGCTTCCATGTTTCTAGGTTTGAATCTACATGTTCATCTACTGTAACTGCATCTAAACCATACATCATAGTAAAGTTAAAAGCTGTCGTGTCATACATTATCGATGAACCACTTTTTAAACTTTTTTGTCTTTCTTCAACTAAAACATCTGAATCTATATCAGCATCAAACTCTAATATTGCTGCTATAAGTGGAGCTTCTGGTTGTCTATTAGGAATAATCATACTTCCAGCAGGAATTGTATAATTTGTAACGAGCTGACCAGATTGTAGAGTTACATTCTCTACTTTAATATCTTTAGTATTTTGAAAAAGCTCTATATCTTGAGCTTTTAATTTATTAGCTAAAGTATTTAATCTAGTATTATTATCTGTTGGCAATACTACAAAGGTTTGATTAGCATATTCACTATCTTTTGAAACGTTGTATTTTCTTCCATCCCAATAGTCTCTATACATTTCTTTTGAATTGTTAAGTAATGATTCAAGGTTAACTAATGTACTTACATATTGATGGTGCACTGACTCTTTATAAGATTGAATAGTTCCTTCTGGTCTTCTAACACCGTCTTCTGCCATCCTTGATTGTTCATATAAAATACCAAGAGTGCCCCTGAATTGAACATAAAAAGAATACCCAGGGTAGAGGTCTTCATGCCACTCACCAGTGTAGAAACGCCAATTTCTTTCATCAAAAGCATTCCCTTGATCCTGAGCAAAAACATTACCCCATTTAATTAAATCAGTATCAATATTTTTATTGATAGGTTCTCTTGGAGGTCCTGTCATAAATGTATCCTGTGGACCCATTTCATGTCCATCAACGAGTATTTGCGGTCTCCACTCATTAATTAACTTTACTCTTCCTTTAGTTTCAGGCTGGGTGAGGTAAAACCAGTCTCTATTTAAATCAAAATAATAATGATTAGTTCTACCATATGGCCAGTCTCCAGTATGAAGCAGGGACTGGTCATCATAGTTTGGAGCTGTTCCCCTATATTGTTCAAGAGATTTAGCAAATCTTGCTCGCCCATCTGGATTCATTAATGGATCAACAATAATCACCATATTATTGAGCATATTTAAGACATCATCATCAGTACTTGCAATTAAGTGATAAATTGCTGCTAATGCTCCATCAGCTCCAGATGTTTCATTACCATGAATTGAATACGCCATCCAAGCAACGGCAGGTAATTTATCAATTATAGACTTTGCTTGCCTATCGTTTATATTTCTAGCATCAGATAATGCAGACAAATCACTTTTAATCTCATCTAAATTATTAATATTATCAGGTGAGGATATGAATACAGCATGCAAAGGTCGGCCTTCATGTGATTTCGCATATTCAATAATTTTGATTCTATCTGATTGAGTTGACCATTGTTTAAGGGCGCTTGTAATTTGCCAAGGTGCTGCAACTCTTTCTCCAATACCAAACCCTAAAAATTCATCTGGATGTGTAATATCATCTTTATAAGTTCCATCTAAAATAGGTATTTGATACAAATCTTTCGAATAAGATGTAGGATTCATCAGATCATCTGAGACAAGAACGCTCGTTGAAAATATTATAAAAAGTAGCGTAAGTAATTTTGTATTCATAAGTTTATATTAATTGAAATCATAAAAATCTGCATTAAGTTTTATAAATGATAAATATAAGTTTATTATTCTTTATTAATTTGTTAATAATTAGGAGTAAGCATGAAAAATTTAGTAATTGTTTCTTTCCCTGCAAAAGAGGGGAAGCTAGATGAGCTTAAAGAAACCTTGAAAATTGCTTTACCAGACACAAGATCATTTGATGGATGTATATCTGTTGAAACGTATGTAGAAGCTTCATCAGATACTATTCATTTAATTGAGGACTGGGAAACGCTTGATCATCAAGCTAAATATTTAAATTGGAGAGTAGAAACTGGGTTGTTAGATGTCTTAGAACCTTTACTTAAAGATGGAGCTTCTAGTTTAAAAGCTATAATTTGTGGAGCACCGCATCCTGAAATTTAATGAAAGAAAATTACATTATTGAAGGGGGTTCAGCATCATATACAAGTCAACAGAATAGTTAATTTTGTTTTTATTGTTGATTTAATGAGATTATTATATGATATATACGTATTCATTTAATTAAATGGGGAATTTTAGATGACAAAGCATTATTCTGTTTTAAAAAATAAAACAACATTACTTCTTTCTTGTGCATTTATGGCGACTAGTTGCGCTTTAACAGTTCCTGTTTATGAAGAAACATCTGCTTCAAGAATACATTTTCCATATGAACCTGAATCATTAAATTGTGTTCAACTTTCACAACAAGTTATTAGAGTACAAAATCAATTATCAGATATTGCGAGTAGGGTAACTGAACAGGCTGATAGAAGCACAGCTTCATTTTCTGCTGGAGTTACTACAAATAATCCAAAAAGAGGTTCAAACTTTATTGGTTTTCAATCCAGTGCTGTTGATCCAACTGTCGTAGAATTCCAGGATGGCATTCTTTTATTAGAAGAATTACAAGTACTTCTAGTTGATAAATGTGCAAACAACAACGCCTGGACAGACCAAGTAGCTCCGAAAGGTTAATAAACTAGATTACTAATATTTGAATTTCCTTATTTAATAGGGGATTTTAGATTGATTTATATATACTAGTTCGCATAATATATATTATGTTAAATTATATTATTGTTTATCTGGGAGTTAATCCATTTATCATTGTTATTA
>Ga0208277_1000673_pt1 | contig 20125 bp, 23 predicted proteins | sample ETNtaG_5_FD_185782 | JGI IMG/M metagenome (GOLD analysis project Ga0208277, IMG submission 185782) | Marine microbial and viral communities from oxygen minimum zone, Eastern Pacific Ocean - ETNP201406SV205 (SPAdes) (version 2) | ecosystem: Environmental > Aquatic > Marine > Oceanic ...
GCACAAGAGATACTTGCAGACAAACATGACCTGGAAATACAAGATCTGCTTGACAATGAAAAGCAGTTAGGTATTAAAACTGGGGTCAGAAATCAATTAGAAGATACCCATAAACGCGAAATAAGACGATTCAGAACCGATGAGCTTGAATTTGGATTATCAATATTCGCAACTATGTTTCAAGAACAACTTCGTACCAATCCCGATGAGGGAAGCCTTCACGCAGTAAACATAATCAAGAAAGCAAATGGAGTAATGAAACGAAATGCAAACGAGAAGCTTCTGTTGACCTCACTTTTAATCTCTTTATCTGAATTGAATTAAATGATTGCCACAGCGCAGGTCACTAGTACACTCAACGTTGCAAGATTACAGTTCCGCCCGGGTAGCTCAGTTGGCAGAGCGATTCACTCGTAATGAATAGGTCAGGGGTTCGATTCCCCTCTCGGGCTCAACAGTTCAATCAATAATCAATACGTTATAGTCAGCAATTTTAGATAAACTATCCTTATGGCCGATCAGAACGAATTCGCTCAAAAGGCAATGCCGTATATGGATCAGCTCTATTCGCATGCCCTACGCCTTGCTAAAAACCCTGCTGACGCCGAAGATCTAGTTCAAGAAACATACCTCAAAGGTTACAAAGCATTTGAAAGCTTTAATGATGGAACCAATCTCAGAGCGTGGTTATTCCGCATCCTAACGAATAGCTTTATCAACACTTATAGAAAAAAACAAAGAAGCTTTGATGAGCATGAAGTTGAAGATATAGAATCTGCTTACCTATCAACTAATTTAGGTACCTCTTCGAGTCGCCAACTTGGTATTAGCGCTGAAGATGCGCTTTTTGAAAGACTTACTGATGATGAAATTCAAGTAGCTGTAGATTCGCTTCCGAGCAGTTATAAACAAGTAGTTCTTCTTGCTGATGTTCAAGGATTTTCCTACAAAGAAATTGCTGAGATCTTAGAAATCCCAGACGGGACAGTGATGTCGCGATTACACAGAGCTAGAGCAAAACTTAAAAATCAACTACTTGACTACATGACGTCAAGACGCTTGATTTATCAAAATAATGAATCTGATTCTGAAGACTTAGAAACTGCAGGGGCGAAATTAAATGACTGAGAATCTGAACCTGCCTCCAAATAGTAATTCTGGACTTTCGCGGAAAAGTAGTGAATTGAAAAAGTTTATAGAGCTACCGTCAGAACATAAGTGCGAAGACTCTGAGAAACTTATCATGCGAGTCCTCGATGGAATCCCGAATCCATCAGTAATACAATCTGTTAGAAATCATTTTGGTATGTGCGTACAGTGCACAAATGCATTTGAAATAGAAATCCGGTTTAAGTTAGCAATGGCACAGAAAGACACTGTGAAAGCTCCTCCAGCTTTGCAATTAAAGATAAGCGAAACCCTCCAAAGAATTGACCTTGGAGAAATTGGTATTGGAGACCTTTAATTAACTCAAATATTTCTGTGTTCTCTGTGTTTAAGGTGTCAGTCAACACTGATTTAGGAGTACGATTTGAATATGCAAATTTTAGCTGCGGAATGGCATTGGTGGTTAGCGGTAGTCCTGACTCCCGCTACGGTGTTGACCGTCCTCGCAGTTATCGGTGGATATTTTGTTAAAGTCGTTCGACCCAAGTACCCACCAAAGTACAAGAAACCCAATCCGGAACTGTAACGTGGCCGATACATCGGTCGATTGGGAATTAGCACGCCAGGTTGCAACAAAAATCGGGGACCGAAACAGTGCTGTCTCTTCCTATCATTACGCAACATTATCTCCAGATTTTGAACGTTTTACTGCCCAAGCAGAGGAGCTTGTAGCAGAGACAACTGGTTTAGTATCTCAAATGGGAAAAGCTCGCGGGAGAGTGGCGGACAGGCCGATGTGGATTGATGCAAATATCGATTCATTTCAACGTTTACTCAAACCACTCTCAAAAAAATTAGTAAACCCTCATACTTCATTACTACAGGAGTTCGGATCAAAAGCTAGTGGTGCAGAAATGGGATTGCTACTTGGATGGATGTCAGGCAGAGTACTCGGCCAATATGACCTGCTAATCATTGAGGATGAGAATCCTGAAGACCAAGACATTGTCTACTATGTTGGACCTAACGTCCTCTCTATCGAAAAAAAATATGGTTTCCCTCCAGAAGAATTTCGTCTTTGGTTAGCTCTCCACGAATGTACCCATAGAGCCCAATTCACTGGAGTTCCATGGTTAAGAGATCATTTTCTTGGCTTAGTTAATAAAACATTAGAGTCAGTGGATCCTGATCCAGAAGTGCTGCGTGACGCTGCAAAAAGAATAATTGAAGCAAAGAAAACAGGTGAAGATATTTTTGAAGATGGAGGATTGCCGGCTTTATTTACTAATCCCGAACAGCGCGAAACGCTAAATCAAATCTCTGGAATGATGAGTTTACTAGAAGGACACGGAGACGTGACTATGGATCGTGCAGGTATGGGTTATGTAACTAATGCTGATGTTTTCGCAAAAACCTTCCGAGCTAGACGAAACTCAGCGAAGGGCTTTACCAGGATATTCCAAAAGATTGCTGGTTTTGAAGCCAAACTTAACCAATATCAAGCAGGGGAAAATTTTATTGAAGAAGTTGAAAGTTCAGGGGGAACTGAACTTCTTGACAGAGCATGGGAAACGCCCGAGAATCTTCCTAACCTTGACGAGATCAAATCTCCACAGGCATGGATAAACCGGATCAATAATCAATAAATCATTGGCGTTCCGTAAAAAAATACTTAAAGATGACCATTGTGATTAATGATCTATTGAATCGTTGTACTTTCCCTGAAGGTCCTCTGGAGTGTGCAGTCTCTGGAGGAGCTGACTCGATGGCGCTTTTAGTATTGGCTACACAAGTAAGTTCTGAAGTGAAAGCGATCCATGTTGACCATGGAATACGAGAAAATTCTGACGACGAAGCAGATTTTGTATTTCAAACCGCACAATTATTAGGAGCTGATTTTGAATCTCGAAAAATTGAAGTGCAATCTGGTCCTAACCTTGAAGCAAGAGCAAGAAAAGCACGGTATTCAGTCCTCCCCGAAAACATACTCACCGGACACACAGCAGATGATCAAGCAGAGACTATTTTATTAGCCCTAATTCGCGGAAGTGCTTGGCATGGTCTTTCAGGAATCCGCCCCTCCTTTCAACGACCCATTTTGAAACTACGAAGATTGGAAACTGAAGGAGTCTGTCAAGAGTTCAACATTAATTACTTTAAAGATCCGTCAAACGATGATTTACTTTTCCGACGTAACCAAATCAGACATCAAATCCTCCCGCTTTTGAACTCAATTTCTGACAGGGATCTTGTACCAATTCTTGAAAGGCAAGCAGACGTATTGAGATCAGGAGCAGATTTCCTTAAAACTGAATCAGAAAAGATAAACTCTACTAAATGTGACGAGTTATTAGCAGTTCACCCCGCAGTCGCAAGAGAATCAATACGGAACTGGATATGGAAGAATCGGGATGATGACCACCCACCGGACATTGCAACTATTGACCGAGTTCTTGCAGTTGCTTCTCTGAAAATGCGCTCTACTGATATTGGGTCTGGATGGAGAGTAGAAAGAACCAATCGAGTTCTAAGGATTGTCCCTCCAAAAGAAATCTAAGAGATGCACAACTCAGTTCAATATCTGGGTTAGTGTGCCGTCGTTATGAATGATCAACTAAAACCCCCAGGGCAGATCCTGCTCAGCGAAAAACAAATACAAAACCGAATAGAAGAACTCGGACAACAAATCACAAAAGACTATGAGAACAAAGCACCCTTATTAATTGGAGTACTAAAAGGAGCTTTCATATATATGGCAGATCTCGCGCGCGCAATCTCATTACCTATTGAGTTTGATTTCATGGCAGTATCTTCATATGGAAATGCCACTAAAACTAGTGGTGTTGTCCGAATAGTCAAAGATCTCGACATAGACCTAAGTGGACGAGATGTCATCGTTGTTGAAGACATTATTGATAGCGGACTTACACTCAACTACTTAAGAAAAAATCTTGAATCTAGAGGCCCAACGTCATTAGAAGTTTGCGCGCTTCTTGTTCGGTCCGGACGACAAGCTGGTGAATTAGGGCTGAAATACGTTGGTTTCGAAATCCCTCCAGACTTCGTAATCGGTTATGGTCTCGATGTAGCCGAAAAGTATAGAAACCTCCCAGATCTTTGGAGTTATGACCCCTCTCTTGACTAAAAACTGTTACCAGTCCAGAAATGTTGCATAAGATAGCTATATCAGGGGTGGAACAGCTCACACAGGCACTAAGATTCTGAGAGGGCCAAACCTAACAGGAGAAAAACTTGCGCCAGCTAAATATGAGAGGCAAATGGGCCGAAGGAATAAAGCCACGGAACCTTATCTGGATCATTACAGATCGGCTAGCAGTCTGTGAACGCCCCGGAGGATACGGACCGCAGCACAGAAAAGTAAGACGTGTTGAAGAGTTGATTTGGATAAGAAGAAATGACTTCAAAAGAGTTATTTCAATAATTCCTGCCAATCATAACCTCCACAATTATGAGGAATTTGATATTGAATGTGTCCATCGTCCCGTGAACATAGGGGGCCACTTAAATACTGTTCTCAGTGTCTTGTACTCCGACCTTAATAAATTAATCAAGAATAATGAACGACTACTTCTCCACCATGAAGAAGTCGGAGATACTGTCGGCGGAACGCTTGCAGGTTATCTCGTATGGAATGGGTTTATTGAATCTGTTCCGGAAGCAATAACTAAAATGGAGAAGACGTTAAAGCGGGTTATAGGTCCAACAGGTAGGGAGATTGCATCTGCATCTTCGGATTTACCGACTCCAGAAGAAATGATTGCATTAGATGAAGAAAGATTAGCGGAGTTAGAAGCCATACAAGCTGAAGAGCAAATCGAAGAATAGTTTCGTAATGGGACGAGCATTTCTTGGACTGGGTTCAAATCTTGGTGAAAAAGAAACCTTCTTAAGAGAAGCCGTGGATTCCTTTCAAGACCTAAAAGCAGTCTCAGGCATTTATGAAACTGAACCAATAGGCGGACCGGATCAGGATTCGTATCTAAACATTGTTATCGAACTCGACACTGACCTTGGATCCCGAGAACTTTTAGAACATGCTCAAATGCTAGAAAAAATAGCTAATCGCAAACGTGAAATTCGATGGGGTCCACGAACGCTAGATGTTGATGTTCTTTGGGTAGAAGGCGAAAAAGTGAGCGAACCAGATCTTATAGTGCCGCATCCGAGAATGAAAGAAAGAGCTTTCGTAATGATCCCATTGGGTGAATTAGAGCCTCAGTTCCTAGATGATTGGAACGACCCTAATGAAGGCGAAGTTAAACGATTGAGAGACTGGTGAAACCTCCAGCCGTAAGAATAATAGGACCAGGTAGGGCAGGCCTAAGTTTCGCTTCAGCACTACATTCAATTGGTTGGGATATTAGGACTCCTCTAGGAAAAGAAGATGACATCAGCAATATTGAACCAGATCTTGATTTTGTACTTATCACGACACCTGATCATGAAATTCAATCTGTCGCTCAAAACCTAAACCAAACTAATGCTATTGTTGCCCACGTATCCGGAGCTACAGGACTTAGATCCCTGCTACCGCATGAAAATCGAGCTTCCTTGCATCCACTTGTGTCAATGCCAACACCAGAAATAGGAAAGAAGAGACTCCTTGAAAACTCTTGGTTCGCAATTGATGGAGACCCACGTATCGAGCTCATAGTCAATGCATTAGGTGGGCAAAGATTTCATATAACCGATGCACTCAGACCCCTTTACCATGCAACGGCGAGCATTGCGTCAAATCATCTGGTTGTATTAATGGCTCAGGTTGAGAGGCTATCGAATGAGCTCAGTATTCCTTTTGAACCCTTTCTCCAACTTTCTGTAAACACATTAAAGGGATTATCTGAACTTGAACCAAGTGAGGCTTTAACTGGTCCAGCAGCAAGAGGAGATGAAAATACCATCAAAACCCACCTAGAATCCCTCCCCAATGCGGAGAGATACTTATATGAATGCCTGTTACAAGGAGCGAAAGAGATCGCACACCAATCTATTATTAGTGAGAACGAGTAGATATGGACACAATAACTTCACCCAAAGACTTACAAAGCCATCTAGATGACCTCCGAAATAGACAAAGGTCAATAGGTTTGGTTCCTACAATGGGATATCTACACGATGGGCATCTTTCACTTATTCGGAAAGCTAAATCTGAAAACGATGCTGTTGTAACAACAATTTTCGTTAACCCACTCCAATTCTCAGCAACAGAAGATCTAGATACCTACCCTAAAGATTTAGAAAAGGACACGCTTCTTGCCCGAGACGCAGGAACTGATTACCTTTTTACTCCAAGTCATGAAGAAATGTTTCGTGATGATGTCCTAACTACAGTTTCAGTCAGCCAGATCTCTTCTATTCTTGAGGGTGCTTCGCGCCCAACTCATTTCTCAGGTGTTGCTACCATCGTCGCAAAACTATTTAATATCGTCGGAGTCTGCTCAGCTTATTTCGGAGAAAAGGATTGGCAACAAATCCAAGTAATAAAGAGAATGACACAAGACTTGTCGTATCGAGTTGAGATTAAAGGATGTCCAATAGTCAGGGAAGATGATGGGCTTGCCATGTCAAGCAGAAATGTTTACTTAACTGAAGAACAACGAAAAGAAGCATCTAATATCCCAAATTCACTATTAAAAGCGCATGAAGAGATCAAAGCTGGAGAGAGACAGTCAACAGTTGTCAAGAGAATCATAGCTAAAGAGCTAAACAGGTCATCTGCGATTGACATTGATTATGTAGAACTAGTTAACGGAGAAAATCTTTCAATAACGAATCAAATAGATGAAAAAACAAGAATACTAGTTGCAGTAAGAGTAGGCTCTGCACGCCTCATCGATAATATGAATGCGTTAGAGGGACTTGATAGTTAACTTACTCATTTAAATCCCTGAAATACTAACAAGTCCCTGCGAGACTTAGAAAACATGAATACACCATATAAATATGAGAGAACAGAAAGAGTTGAGGAATTAATTTCCGAATATTCGGCTATTCCTGATGGAACGGGGTCGGGAGTTCACGTCTCGATCGCTGGAAGAATCATGCAAAGACGTGACCAAGGAAAAGTTGTTTTCGGAAACCTACAAGACAGCACGGGAAGAATTCAACTTTTTGCTCCTTCAAAGACAACTCCGAACTTTGACATATTTTCAGCTCTAAATATCGGTGACTGGATTGGTGTCAAAGGTGAGGTCATGAAAACTAAACGTGGCGAACTATCCGTAAAAGTTGAGGAATGGGAAATTCTTGCTGAAACTAAGAGATCTTTCCCAGATAAATGGCATGGCATAAGTGACCCTGACACACGATACAGACAACGCTATGTAGATATGTGGGTAACAGAAGGAGCTAAACGAGCTTTTATTCTTCGAAGTAAACTTATCTCAAAGACTAGAAAATGGTTAGAAGAAAAGGAATTCATGGAGGTTGAAACGCCTGTGTTTCATCCTATTCCAGGAGGGGCACTTGCCAAACCATTCATAACGCATCATAACGCATTAGATACAGATCTATATCTGCGCATAGCCCCAGAACTTTATTTAAAGAGGTTAGTTGTTGGTGGTTTCGAAAAAGTATTTGAGATAGCAAGAGTATTTCGGAACGAAGGAATCTCTAGTAGGCATAATCCCGAATTCACGATGTTGGAACTTTATGAGGCTTATGCCGATTGGAATGACATTATGGAACTTGCTGAGAATCTCATTGAGTACCTAGCTATAGAACTTACTGGATCTTCCATAGTTTCTTTTGATGGCAAAGATATTGATCTTTCTGCACCATGGAGAAGGGCATCAATGATTGAGCTAATCTTAGAACAGACTGGTCATGACATTTCATTAGAAACGCCGATAGATGAACTACGAAATTTGTGCAAAAAATATGACATCGAAGTCCAATCCTCATACGGGCCTGGGAAACTCATCCTTGAACTTTATGAGAAAACAGTAGAGAACAACATTTGGAATCCGTGTTTTGTAACAGAGTATCCAAAAGAAGTTTCACCTTTGTCTCGGGACCACCGAGATAAAGATGGTCTCACTGAACGATTCGAAGGGATTATTGCCGGACGAGAAATTCTTAATGGGTTCTCAGAGTTGGTTGATTCAGAAGAACAAATGGAGCGATTTAAAGACCAATTAGAAAAGGGTCAATCTGGAGATGAAGAAGCTATGGTCGTCGATGCAGATTACGTACGTGCCCTTGAATTTGGTTTACCACCAACAGGGGGCATTGGGATTGGAATAGATCGTCTAGTGATGATGTTGGCAGACGTACAGACAATCAGGGATGTCGTTCTATTTCCAACACTTCGACCAGAACAGTAGATTACCTCCAGAGGGTTCTACTGATTTGATACATCAAAATTAGTAGATGAAGCCCGGCTTATTAGGTGCTCAGTAGCCGTCTTTAATGCAGTGGTAGCTTCGGAGTCAGGAAGACAACCCAGTGAGGATACAGCTTGACTTGTCCAATATCTTGCTCTTGAAAGCGCATCAGACACGCCACCACTTTTTCTGATTAACTCACGAGCCCTGTCTCTTTCATCAACCGAAATCTCGTCGCCAAGCAAACTCTTTAATTCGTCTCCATACTTTGTGGAGAATGCAGCTATGACTGGAAGTGTGTAGACCCCTTCAATAAGATCATTCCCTGCAGGCTTGCCAAGTTCTTCATCTGTAGCAGTTAAGTCAAGAATGTCATCAATGATCTGAAAAGCCATTCCGTATGAGTGACCAAAAGCACTGATGGCATCAATATTGTCACGTGATAGCTCAGAAGTTAAACCACCAATTTTGCAAGCCGTGGCCAAGAGAGAAGCTGTCTTTCCTGAAATTGATCTCTCATAAGAATCTAGCGACCGATCGATCTTGAATGTTGATTGGAGTTCTAAAATCTGACCCTCACAGAGCTCACCAATGGTTTTTGCTAAAAGAGCCGCAACTTCAGTACCTAAAGAAGCAGCTATTTCTGATGCTCGTGCTAGAAGAAAATCCCCAGCCAAAATTGCAGTTAAGTTTCCCCACAGAGCATTGACAGATGGAACAGTTCTTCGTAACTCAGCCTCATCCATAACATCATCGTGATAAAGAGAACCAAGATGAACGAGCTCAACCGCAACGCCACCTAAAAGAACTGAGTGAGATACGTTTTCCGCAACTGCAGTTTCTACACCGCTTGCAGCAATGGCAAAACCAGGACGTACGCGCTTACCTCCAGCAGTTATTAAATGACTAGCAATTTCTGTCAGGTAATCGTTCTCTGCGATAACTGAGTCAATAAGTATTTGTTCTAAACGTGATAGATCATCTTCCAAAGTAGGAAGAACAGAGAGTGACTTGACAAGTGCCATACAATAAAGTCTAAGCGTGACATCACACATAGACACCTAAAAATGCCGTCTGACACATCTAACGTGTTCCTAAAGAGTGAGCTCACATAATCTCATAAAAATATGTTTTTCTTCTAAAAATTGGAAGAAAAACAATCACTATTGCGTTGTACCTAATAAGCCGTCTAAGTTCGACAATACGGGCTGACAGAAAAGCGGACGCAGAGTACACTAAAAAAGTTAGTGAAAGGTCATCACTTTGTTTGAAAGATTTACAGATAGGGCACGAAGAGTAGTCGTTCTAGCTCAAGAAGAAGCACGTTTACTCAACCACAACTACATAGGAACAGAACATATCCTTCTGGGCCTAATACACGAAGGAGAAGGAGTAGCAGCGAAAGCTCTTGAATCTCTAGGAATATCGCTTGAAGCTGTTAGAGAGCAAGTTGAAGAAATTATTGGGCAAGGTGGATCATCCCCAAGTGGACACATCCCTTTCACTCCCCGCGCCAAAAAAGTGTTAGAACTAAGCCTAAGAGAAGCACTTCAGCTTGGCCATAACTACATCGGCACCGAACACATCTTGTTGGGCCTAATCCGCGAAGGGGAAGGTGTCGCTGCACAAGTTCTTACCAAACTCGGAGCAGACCTATCTCGCGTAAGGCAGCAAGTCATCCAACTTCTTTCTGGGTATTCAGGTTCAGGAGAACAAGAAAATGAAGGCGGCCGAAAGGGTGATAGAGCATCAGCAGGAACTGGCGGAAGAGGAGGAGATTCCAGCTCCTCAATGGTTTTAGATCAATTTGGTCGAAACCTGACCCAACTTGCGAAAGAAAAGAAACTTGACCCAGTCATTGGAAGGTCCAGAGAAGCCGAAAGAGTCATGCAAGTTCTTAGTAGAAGAACCAAAAACAACCCAGTTCTCGTCGGAGAACCAGGTGTAGGGAAAACAGCCATAGTGGAGGGTTTAGCAAGGTCTATTGCTACAAATGATGTTCCCGAACCCCTCCGAGGCAAACAGCTTTACACGCTAGACCTAGGTGCACTAGTAGCAGGGTCTCGCTATAGAGGGGATTTCGAAGAGCGACTTAAGAAGGTTCTGAAAGAAATAAAAACTCGCGGCGACATCATCTTATTCATTGATGAATTACACACACTTGTAGGCGCAGGTGCCGCTGAGGGAGCCATTGATGCTGCTTCAATTCTAAAACCCATGCTTGCGCGTGGTGAGCTTCAGACTATAGGAGCCACAACACTTGACGAGTACAGAAAACACCTTGAGAAAGATGCGGCACTTGAGAGACGATTCCAGAAGATTATTGTAGATGAGCCTTCAGTATCGCACACAATAGAAATACTAAAAGGACTCAGAGACCGATACGAAGAACACCACAAAGTCACAATTACTGACCAAGCACTTGTCGCTGCAGCGAACCTCGCTGATAGATATATATCAGACCGCCATCTTCCAGATAAAGCTATTGACCTAATTGACGAAGCAGGCTCAAGGTTGCGACTCAAAAGAATGGAAACACCTCCAGATTTCAAAGAGATTGAAAATGAGTTAGCTATTGTCACAAGCGATAAAAAAGCTGCTGTTGAATCACAAGACTTTGAAGAAGCAGGTCGACTCAGAGATAAAGAAAAAGAACTCATAAGCAAAAAAGAGACAATGGAAAATGATATGAAAGATTCCGGAATTGATTTCTTTGATGAAGTTGATGAAGAAGCAATCGCGGAGGTTTTGTCAGTCTGGACTGGAATTCCTGTTTATAAATTAACTGAAGAAGAAACTGCGAAACTTCTACGGATGGAAGACGAGCTCCATAAGCGTGTCATTGGTCAGGAAGACAGCATAAAAGCTGTAAGTCAAGCAATCCGTCGAACCCGAGCAGGTTTAAAGGACCCTAAGCGACCATCAGGGTCGTTTATATTCCTAGGACCATCCGGTGTTGGAAAAACAGAGTTAGCAAAAACCCTTGCTGAGTTCCTGTTCGGCGATGAACAATCACTCATCAGCTTAGATATGTCTGAATATATGGAAAAACACACTGTTAGCCGCTTAATGGGATCACCTCCAGGGTATGTAGGTTATGAAGAAGGTGGACAACTTACAGAAGCAGTAAGAAGGAAACCATTTTCCGTAGTTCTATTTGATGAAATAGAGAAAGCTCACCCTGATGTGTTCAATGCCCTCCTCCAGATTCTAGAAGAGGGAAGGTTAACTGACAGTCAAGGACGTTCTGTTGACTTCCGAAATACTGTACTCATCATGACATCCAATTTAGGTACACGAGATTTGCGGAAAGCTAATCTTGGGTTCACTAACAATGACGAGTCTGTTTCGTATCAGAAGATGAAAGAAAAGGTGACAGAATCACTGAAAAATCATTTCAGACCTGAATTCCTAAACCGCGTTGACGAAACCATCGTATTCCATGAGTTAACAAAGGCCGAAGTAACCCAGATAGTAGATTTGATGGTTGCCAGAGTCACAGACCAGCTAGAAATGCAAGGAATGGGTTTAGAGGTCACTGTCGAAGCAAAGCACTATCTTGCTGATAGAGGCTACGACCCTGAGCTGGGAGCAAGACCACTTCGAAGAGCCATACAGCGACTCGTTGAGGATCCTTTATCTGAAAGACTTCTCTTGAAAGAATTCACTGCAGGTCAAATAATCGTCGTTGATATAGATGATGAAATAGGTAATGAAACCGACAGTAAGATTGTTTTCAAAGCTGTAGAAGGTTTCGAGCCCCCATCAGTAGAAGAATTTATTACAGCTGAATAAACCGGCATGAGTGAGCGTACACACTTGTTGGCGGTACTATGCAAGTGTGCAAATTAAAACGAAATCACTGGTATTACTTCTCTCAACTGTATTGCTATTGGTTTCGTCCTGCACAATTCAATTGCGAGTTAAAATAGATCTAGCAGAAGATGGGTCAGGACAGATAACTGCAGGTATAGGACTGGATGAAGGAGCTAGGAATGAACCTGCGTTGCAAAATGTCGAAGAAGCTTTACGAATAAGCGATCTAACTTCAGCTGGCTGGGAATTTGAAAGTACAGGGCTTGGCTCTGATGGGAGGGAATGGTTTGAATCAACAAAATCATTTACCAACCCCGACGACCTTCAAAAAGCATTAAATGAACTGACGAATTCTCCTGAAGCTTTTAAAGACTGGAAATACTCTTCAGAGATAACAAGCAAAACACGAGATTTTGCCATTTCCGGTGTCGTTGATCTTACAGATGGTCTTAATTTATTTACTGATCAAGCTCTAAATAATTTATTAGATGAGCCTCCGTTGGGAATAGCAATAGAGACACTTGAAGAATCACTAGGAACTCCAATAAATGAATCAGTCTCGTTGCAGGTAATCATAAATCTTCCCGATCAAAGTAACGAAGAGATAATTAATGTTCCTTTGGGAGAACAAAGAGTCGTTGAAGTACAAGGGAACAGTGAACATAGAGTCGCTCAGATCCTTGATTGGGTGGTCCTAGCAGTTATAGCGCTTCTGGTGTTATCCATAATTCTCGCAATTCTCAATTGGTATTTGGATAAAAGGTACGAGCAACGGCAATTACAACGTCGTCCATCTCCTATTGCACAGCAGATTCCCGGAAACGAAACCGCAGGCTTCTATCGACCCTCAACTCAAACGGAGCGTCTGCAACTACTAGTAATTGACCCTTATGGAACTATTTTTAAGGAAGAAACCAGACCCTTAGAACACCTAAGAGCGTTCATAAATAGCAAAGAAGGAAGTACAGACTACGAGGAGCTCCTAGATCTCCATCGCTCAGGGACAATGGGAAAGTTAACAGCATCCGAATTTTGGAATCAGGTGGGTTTAACTGAAAGTCCTGATTCTCTTAATCGCGGATATGTTAAAAGCTTACAATTCCGCAGCGGGGGAAAAGAGTTTCTTAAAAATCTTCATAAGCGAGGAATTGCTGTCTCGGTTGTGACTAATGATTTATCTGAATGGTCTAATCAGATTTGTGAACTTTATGGGCTTCAGGGCATTCGTCCCTGGATCATCAGTTCTGAATATGGTGTTCGCAAACCAGACCCGGCAATTCTAGAGATACTGAATAGATCTTCGGGTATTGCATACCAATCTTGTCTCGCTTTAGATACAGCAACGAACTTTCTTGACACTGCACAGACTCTAGGCATGAAAACAGTTCATTTAAACCCTGAAGCCAATAAAGCAGATGCTAACCAAAAGCATCCCACTGTCCGAAGGCTAAATGAATTTTTTAAAGGCCAATAACTCTTACGTAGACCTTATTTCAAGTTGTTTTCTATCAAGAATGATGTATTTTTCACCACTTTGAGATAACCATCCTAATTTTATGAATGATGAAATTGATTTATTGACACGCTCTCGAGATGCACCAATCATTCCAGCTAACTCTTCTTGCGTAATCGGTAATTGGAACTCATCAGATTCTCCTGCCATTTCTAGCAGTCGCTTTGCTGTTCTTCCGGTAACGTCTAGGAACATAGTATCTGCAAGCGCAATATCAGTGCTTTTTAAACGACTTACTAGCATCTCAACTACGCGCCAGAGAAGTGAAGGATTCTCATCGTATAAATCTTTCACAGGTTGGTAAGGAATGACAACAACGGAGGATTCCTCCAGCGCTCGAGCTTCCGCAGATCTACCGTCATTACTGAACAATGGCATTTCCCCGAACAAATCACCTGACTCCATTAACGCAACTAAAGATTCTCTCCCGTCGAAAGAGCGGTTTCCTATAGCAATTCTCCCACTAGTCACAATATAAAGATCACTGGAGTCATCACCTGATTGAAACAAAACGTCACCTCGCTGGAGATCAAGCGCCTTAGATTGGTCCACAATTGGTTCTAGCATTGCGTCGTCAAGCTCAGAGAACATATCTATAGATCGAAGGAAATCAGGAGTTGTCATGCAATCAGAATAATACGCAATCATGTTATCTACTAATCCCACTCCAATTAGACAAGTTGATGGTGGTCAACAGGATTAGTGGATAGCATTTGCAAAGGTAATATGAATTTCAGAAATCAAGGAAAATTTACTATATGAGAATAGGGCAAGGATTTGACTCACATCAATGGGATAATGATGAATCCAAACCGTTGATGCTTGGTGGAATAGAGTTTGATTCTGATTCTTCACTAAAGGGCCACTCTGATGGGGATGTAGTAATTCATGCTTGTATAGATTCACTACTCGGTGCGGCAGGTTTGGGGGACATAGGTATGCTATTCCCAGATGACGACCCTACTTATAAGAATGTTGATAGTTCCGAATTACTTAAAATCGTCGTTGCAAAATTAAACGATCAAAACTGGGAAATAATTAACGTAGATTGTTCGGTGATAGCAGAGCGACCAAAAATCTCATCAAGAAAATCAGAAATTGAGCGCAAACTCTCTAAAATTTTAAATGCCCCATTCACCGTCAAAGGTAAACACCCTGAAGGGCTAGAGACCTTAAACGGAGTTATGTGTCTAGCAGTTTCACTCATTCAGGAGAGACATGAATAAACAAAACCACAGAACAAAACGTAAACAAAATCAAAAGAATCCCAATCAGAGAAACTCTAACATCAGGGGTAATGCTAATTCGGAAAGTATCCAAATAGTAGAAGGGCGGCATGCTGTTCGAGAAGCTATTTTGGCGGGAACGCGTAAAGTGCGCGAAGTGAATATGTCTGAGGGCCTAGACCCAGGTGTAGTTATTGAAGATATCGCCAATCTTTCTAGAGAGCTAAGAATACCCCTAAGGATGCATGCAAAATCTAAATTTAAGTCAATGACTACCACAGAGTCTGCGCAAGGAGTTCAAGCAATATGCGACCCGCTACCTGACTTGGAGATTGAGGATCTCGTTGAAGGAATAGAAAATCCTTTTATTCTGGTTCTGGACAGTATTACTGATCCAAGAAATTTAGGTTCAATAATCCGAAGTGGAGAATGCGCAGGTGCTACTGGTATTTTGCTTCCTCGGCATCGCTCTGTTCGCATAACTCCAACTGTTTCGAAGACAGCGCAAGGAGCAATAGAGCATATTCCCATTGCGACAACAAGTGGAATACCAAAAGCGCTCACAAGACTAAAGGAATTAGGTGTTTGGACTGTCGGTATGGATATGACAGCGGATGAAGATATTTATGATTTACGAGTTGCCCGTGATCCGCTGGCGCTTGTGTTAGGAAGTGAGGGCAAGGGTTTAGGACGGCTTACACGAGAGAGGTGTGATTTAACAGTAAAGATTCCAATATCTGGAATCACTGAGTCATTGAACGTGGGATCAGCTGCTGCGATTGGTTGTTTTGAAATATCAAGGCAGCGATTAACTAAAGTCAAACGGTGATAAACTCAACACGCTTCCTCATAAAACGAAGTAATGCCGGGTTAGCTCAGTTGGTAGAGCACTTCTCTTGTAAAGAAGATGTCGTCGGTTCGATTCCGACACCCGGCTCAAGAAATTTGCTATTAGGTCCATCATCTTACTTGACTTGAAAGTTACGATCTATCCGTGGCTTTAACTAATCGAGATTATGCAATTTTAGACTTCGAAAGATCCGCGTGGAAAAGCGATGACACCAAACAACAAGCGATCCGAAAAACGTTTTCTATTTCTCCAACAAGGTACTATCAGCTTAGAGATACCTTGATTGATAAACCCGAGGCAGTAGATTTTGACCCCATGGTCGTAAAGAGATTACAAAGAGCCAGAAAGTTAAGAAGGTCAAAGAAATTAGGAATTTCTATTTCAAATAATCCGATTCGCTAAGACAAATGATCAGATTTACGATAGTTTAATGAGGTTAGATTCAGGAGAAACCACTAATGAATATTGCGGGTAAAGGAGTTCTTTTAATTATCGCCGTGATCACGGTAGGAATTATCGTCCTCAACCAAGGATTTGATAAAAACACCTCAGCCACCTCAGAACCAGTTCCTAGCCCCCAAGAATCAGAGAATACCGAGAAAAAAAGCCAAGAAATTGAACAACAAACTGAGACCACAGAAGAAGAAGCCTCAGAGGAAAATAGCGGAGGGGAAGCAAACGAAGGAAGTCCGTCAACTTCAACTTCAGTACTTCACCCTCCAGCAGAAGTCAGAGTTTTAGTGGCAAACGGTACTGACGTCACCGGAGCAGCAGGAGCTACTCTCGATACTCTTGTAGCTAATGCAGGATATAACGGAGTTGGAGCTGTGAATGACCTTGGAGAAGAGGTACTACTTGAAACCTTCATATATTACTCACAAGGTTATGATCTAGATGCCCAAAATGTCCGCCTAATTATCAACGGTGATAGCCGCAATGTTTTACCGTTGCCGGAAACTCTTCCTATAGATGATCTTTCAGACGCAAATGTTCTTGTTCACGTGGGTGCTGATCTATTTCCGGATCAAGGCGGATGAGATAAAGAATATATGAAAGTTCTGATTGCCCCTGACAAGTTTAAGGGGACAGCTTCAGCAATTGAAGTTGCTCAATCAATCGCTGAAGCAATTGATGACTCGCATGAGGTCTTTATCCAACCTTTAGCAGATGGTGGGGAAGGGACATTAGAAATATTTGGGGGCGGCAATAAAATATCAGTAGTTGCTGGTCCACTCGGTGAACCAGTCAAGGCCTCATGGAGGCTTGAAGGTAAATCAGCTGTTATCGAGATGGCGCAAGCTTCTGGACTTCACTTGATACAAGAAAAGTCTTTTACCAACCCCATTGATGCTTCAACATTTGGTACAGGAGAACTCATCCGAACAGCGCTTGAAAGAGGGGCCGAAGATATTCTTATTGGCCTTGGAGGTTCAGCATCTATCGACGGAGGTTTAGGAGCTTTGCAGGCTATGAGGCCATTGAAGCGCTACTCAAGTGTTGAAATAAACGTTGCTTGTGATGTGCAAACTGGGTTCATAGAATGCGCAGAAGTCTTCGGGCCGCAAAAGGGAGCAACGAATACACAGATTAAGTTTCTTGAAAATCGGCTAAAGCGTTTAGCTCAAGTCTTTCATGAAGAGAGAAATATTGATGTCACGTCTTTGCCAATGGCCGGCGCAGCTGGTGGCTTGGCAGGTGGTCTTGCAACAGTAGGTGCCAAGCTTAAAAGTGGCTTTGAAGCAGTTTCAGAACGAGTTCATTTAGTTGATCAAATTGAAAATGCAGACCTAGTTATAACCGGGGAAGGAGAGGTCAACGAATCAAGTTTCGACGGAAAAGTTGTGGGAGAGGTGCTCAAATTATCAAGGCTTATGTCAACCCCGTTACTCGTCATTGCTGGAACCATTGACTCAAATGTGAAACTTCCTGTTCCTTCTTACTCGCTTAAAGAGCATGTTGGCCTTGAGGAAGCTTTCTCTGCACCCACAAAGTCAATTACAAAAATATCAATGAAAGCACTTGATGATTGGTCAGTAAACCACTCAAAGGGGTAAAACCTAAAGGTGATTGATCGTATTGAATTAAATAAAATACAGGCTCTTGGAACGATAGGTGTTCTTCCGGAAGAGAAGGATAGAGCGCAACCCTTTGAAATAGACCTAGCTATAGAAACGGATCTCTCGATAGCTGGTTCGTCTGATGACCTTGATGACACCATAAATTATGGTGAAGTCACCGAATTGGTTGCAGGCATTATCCGGAACGAATCTCACCAGCTACTTGAAAAAGTTGCTACAAGGATTGCAACAGAAGTGCTTGCAATTCCTGCTGTCACAGGTGTGCAAGTTAACCTAAGAAAGATGCGCCCACCCGTTCCAGAATTTTTGGAATCGTCAGCAGTTAATATCTATCGTTCAAAGTAAAGAACGTTAAATCAACCAGACTCTAATTCCTTCTTAATCTCTAGGATTTTTTGTGGAAGATGTGTGCGTCCATAATCAAAACCTACTGCCAGAAGAATTTCTAACAACTGTTTCCGACCATCCTCAAATTTCCAAGGAAGCGCAACATATACGGGCAAATCAAAAATCTTTAATTGATCCAAATTGCTATAAACGCGTTCCTGATATCTAAACCTATCTTCCCAATCCCAATTTGCAGGACCAAATCCAGTCCCAGGATCCAAGATTAACTGGTTCCTATTTAAACCTTTTTTATCAAGCTCGCCTAAAGACTTTTCAAACCATCGAACTATTACTTCAATGGGATCACCAGTAACGAATTCAAGACTTTTGGGGTCTTCACCGCTAAGAAAGGGAAGGACTACTGGAACTCCTGAACTAACTGCGATTTCAACCATTTCGGGATTTTGCATACCATCAGAAGCGTTCATGAAGTTCGCTCCCGCTTCTAACGCTCTTGCCATTATTTCTGGCTTCCACGTATCGACAGAAAGCTCTACACCCAATTCTGCGATTGCCTGAATTTTTCCGTCAAGGCGGTCCCACTCTTCTTCTAGCTCAACACGACTTGCAAATTGAGTTGAACCCGCAGCGCCCAAATCAATTCCAACGCAACCTACTTGAATTAATTCCTTCGCACGTTTTACTGCGCTCTCCACATCTAGGGCAATCGAAAAGTCAGCTAATGAATCTCCAGATGCATTGATTACACCATGTAACTTCACTCTCTTAACGTACTAGTTATTTCAACGAAGTCACCAGTCAAACGAATTCAAATTCTTCAGCATGAAAAGAATATAACAGCGATAGATTTACCTTATGGCGGTAACAATTAGAATACCCACTACATTTCGAGAGTTAACAAAGGGAAACTCTACAATTTCTTCAGATGGTAGGACACTTGGAGAGCTGTTAGAACAAATACGAACTGAATATCCAGACTTTGTCAATCGAATCTTGGACGACGAAGGTAATCTGCAACGTTTTGTGAATATTTTTCTTGATGATGAAGATATCCGATTCTTAGGCGGTTTAGAGACGGAATTAGAACAAGAACAGGTAGTTTCTATTGTCCCGGCAGTTGCTGGTGGAGACTCATAACAAATCTAGTTAATGAAGGAAATCTAAAGCGTGTATGTAAAATCTCAGCTAATGGTGAAAATTTAAAAGATTACCTCTTTAGGAATAAATGACCGAGACAAATTGTTAAATAGTTTAGGAAACAAGGAGAATTTAGATGGCAAAAATCATTTCATTTAACGAAGAAGCCCGGAAGGGGCTAGAGAAAGGAATGAATACACTCGCTGACGCAGTGAGAGTGACGCTTGGTCCAAAAGGACGAAATGTTGTACTTGATAAGAAATGGGGGGCACCAACGATTACGAATGATGGTGTTTCAATCGCAAAAGAGATTGATCTTGAAGATCCCTACGAACGAATCGGTGCTGAACTAGTTAAGGAAGTAGCGAAGAAAACTGATGATGTCGCTGGCGATGGGACGACCACTGCAACAGTATTAGCTTGGTCTATGGTTCGAGAGGGATTAAGAAATGTAGCAGCTGGCGCAAATCCAATGTCACTCAAGAAGGGTATAGAAGCTGGTGTAGCTGCAGCTGTTGAATCAATAGCTAACCAATCTCAAGATGTATCTTCTGATAAAGACCAGATTGCAAATGTCGCTGCCATCTCTGCTGCAGATGCTGACATAGGTGCCAAGATAAGCGAAGCAATTGACAAAGTCGGGAAAGATGGTGTGATTACAGTTGAGGAATCCCAAACTTTCGGAATGGATATGGATTTCGTTG
>Ga0208277_1000674_pt1 | contig 20106 bp, 24 predicted proteins | sample ETNtaG_5_FD_185782 | JGI IMG/M metagenome (GOLD analysis project Ga0208277, IMG submission 185782) | Marine microbial and viral communities from oxygen minimum zone, Eastern Pacific Ocean - ETNP201406SV205 (SPAdes) (version 2) | ecosystem: Environmental > Aquatic > Marine > Oceanic ...
AACGAAATACTGAATGGTAGATAAAAATCTCTTTTTAAATTTACCTTTTTTAATCATACTATCTGATATTATTGAAGCTGAAGAGATTCTTAGTGGTCCTGATCCAGAATACCCAATCAACCTTTTGATAAGTATGGCTATTGGTATAACAGCAAGTAAAATTAAATATAAAGGGCTATCTAAGATTATCATAAGAAACTATTTTAGTAAATAATAAACGTAAAATAGAGATGTAATGTTCCTGGTAAAAAGAAGCGCGAAGCTATAAATTAAAATAATTTACATTTATGATTCTTCATCTTCATTAGGTGTATCAACACTTTCCTGGACATCTTTTAACTCATCCTTTACACCGTCAACAGCGCCTTTAAACTCACGAATACCCTGCCCTAGTCCTCTGGCTAAGCCTGGTAGTCTTTTTGCGCCGAAAATTAATAAAATAACCAAAGCGATTAAAGCTACTTCCCATCCTCCAGGCATACCTGCAAAAACCAAGTTATTGTAAGACATACAAACCTCCAATTATTTTAAATAGTATTAAAAAAGTTAAATAATTTATTCATTTTAACGGAAATAGCGTAAAAAATAATAAGCGACAGATAATCCAATTATACTTGTAAAATTAAATATGACGCTAAACCCAAACTGCAATGAAAACATTATAAAATCTAAAGAAACGACCCCGGAACCATCTGGAGTGAGACCAGCAAAGGAGAACTCAATACTTCTTAAAAAGAATTCACGAACAACGCTATCTGGTAGTATCCATCCTAATAATTCACCCAACAATGTCCCCAGAAGGGTGCCAAAAAACAAAATTAATACGATTATACCTATAGAACGTTTATTCATTGCTTTATACGGGCTATTACTGATTCTCCAGCTTTTACTTTTTCACCAATATTAACACAGATTTTAACATTAGAAGATACAACAATATCTGCCCTACTCCCAAAACGAATAAAGCCCATCCTGTCTCCTTTTTTTACAATTTGATTTGGAAAAGCATAACATAGAATTCTTCTAGCTACTAGACCTGCAATTTGCTTTATTTTAAAAGTATGATCATTTGCTTTAATAACAGTTACAATCTGCTCATTAACATCAGATGCATTATCAGCAAATGCAGCTATAAACTTTCCCTTATTAGTGCTTACACTTTTTACTTTTCCATCAAAAGGGTATCTAAAAGTATGAACATTAAAAAGGTTCAAAAAAATTGATATGACTTGCGATGAATCACCAACTTCATCATCATTGATTATTTTAATCGATACCACTTTACCATCAGCAGGCGAAAGTATAGCTGAAGTGTCTATCGGAATTTTTCTTAAAGGATCTCTAAAAAAATAGATAGTAAAAATATAAAATGACCCAAAAAACAGATATAAATAATAGAGTATTTTTATTCCAGAGGCATGGGCATATATGCCAAAAGGGAAAATAAACACTAACATAGTGATTAAAATCAGCCTGCCTTCTTTGGCAATCATTTCAATATGTCTCAAGTGTTAAATATTTCTTTAACACCCTGCCATTTCTAAAAATTTTAATCAATATACGATCACCTGGACGTAAATCAAGAACTTCAATAATTTCCGAGAACTCTCTTCGATTGCTAACTTTTTCACCTTCAAGCTCAATGATTACATCTCCATATTTTAATTTAGCCTTATTGGCAGAACTATTTGGGGCTATTTGAGTGATTAAAACTCCAGAATTTACATTTATTCCCAGAAGCTGTGCTGTTCTAGGGTCAAGGTCTTGACCGCGCAATCCTAATTTTGATTTTCTTTCAATAAGGCCAGACTTCAATTCTTTAACTATATTAAGCGCCCTATTAATAGGTATCGCAAACCCAAAACCACTTGAACCTTGCTGAGACCTATCAACAGAATACACAAAAGTATTAATACCTATTACTTCTCCTTTGGCGTTAACTAGCGGTCCACCGCTATTACCTGGATTGATAGCAGCATCGGTTTGAATCATGTTTTGAAAAACATGATTACCCTGCTTACCAAAATTAAGTTTTTTTCCGCTTAATACTCCAACAGTTGCGATTGGTTGTTGATTGGCTCCAAAAAGCCCAAAAGGGTTGCCAAGAGCAATAACCCATTCACCAATAATTACTTTATCAGAATTACCAATTTTAACATATTTAAAATTTTCTCCCTCAAGCTTTAAAAGTGCAAGGTCAGTCAATCGATCTAATCCTATAATTTCTGCGCTATATTGCTTTCCACCTGGCAAGGTGGCAATAATTTTTAAAGCATTCTCAACTACATGATAATTAGTGATTACGTATCCATCTTGACTTATTACAACTCCAGATCCAGAACTTTTGACTTCTCTTAGTCTAGTTTCAGATGGAAATAGCTGAGTAAATAACGGATCACGCTGAAACTGCTCATACCAAGGATTAACAGAATATTGTTGTATTTGCGTGACATTAATGCTAGCTACGGCTGGACTTGTGGATTCTATAGCTCTTGTTATAGCATTTTGTCTTGACCTATCAATTGATTGAGAAAATCCGAAGACCAAAAAACTTATACTTAAAAATAAAATATTAAATTTCTTCATATTCAACTTTTTCTAAAATTAATCCATCTGGAGGAGCTTTGTAAATTTGAACATCTTCTCTTGGAGAACTTAAAAGCTCTTTAAATTTTGTTAAAGAGTATTTATTCCTTCCTATTTCAATCATTGTGCCAACTAAATATCTTACCATATGATGTAAAAATCTATTTCCACTAATACTATAATTTAATACCGACCCATTATCTTTCCATATTGAATCATATATTATACATGTTCTATTGATTATTTTTGGATTATTTTTACTAAAAGAGGTGAAATCATGCTCACCAATCACTAATCGAGATGCTTCGTTTAGCAAATTTATATCTAACCAGGGTGTTTGATGGGTAAAATGTCGGTCTAATACAAAAGTATTTGTTCGCAATCTATATGTATACGATCTTTTTGTGGCTGAAAATCGTGCATGAAAGTCATTATTTACAATCTCACAACTAATCACCCTAATATCTTTATTAATTTTAGCGTTTAAGGCATTAATAATATCCTCGGGATTAATTTTTTTTATAAGGTCAAAATGTGCAACTTGGCCTAATGCGTGTACCCCTGAATCAGTTCTCCCTGAACCGCATATAGATATTTTTTGAGAAATAAGACTTGAAAGAGCTTTTTCAATTTCAGCTTGAATAGTTTTATGATTTTTCTGAATTTGCCAACCATGATAATAAGTTCCATCGTACTGGATGACAATCTTATATCTAAATGAGTCCAATGGAATAACTCGATAAAAAGGTAATAAATAAAATTTGCATCAGGTTTAAAAAAGTAAATTTTATTGGATAAATAACACTGCGGGGATATTGCTGTCCATAACCTCTAAGCTTCATTGCAAGGGCAATATCATTTGATCTATTTAATTGATAAACAAGTATTGCAGGTATTTCTTTTGAAATCTCAATTAATTTACCGTAGTAAGACTTATTAAATCTTATCCCAATTGCTTTTTGACTATTTATATTATTAATCCAATTAGATTGAAATGTTGGATAAAATCGTAATGCTAGTGATAAGAAAAGAAAAAAATCATCAACCCACTTCCATCTTAATTTTGTCTTGACCCATAGGGATCTAAGTGAAATAATAAGACTTTCAGATGATGACGTTTCTAGATAAAAATTCATCAAAATCACAATTATGCTGAACTTTAAAAAAGCCAGAATAATACCTTCAAAAGATTCAAAGAAGGTCATTTGAGTAAAAATCAATGAAATTAAAAGATAGGCAATTAACATAAATGGCAAAAAAAAGAGTGTCGGTAAAATTTTTTTTACCACTTTATAGATGACTGAATTATTATAAAGAGAAATAATTATTAGCAGGAATGCAAACAGCCACAATGAATTAATTGATGTAGAAAAAACTAATAGAGTTGCCATAGAAAGATAAAAGTATAATTGAACTATAGGGTGCTTGAACATTTCTATAAACTAAACTCGACTTTATAACCTATAATCATATCATTATTTCCAATATAAGGCTTGATAGTAAAATTACTTGAAGCTGAAAGTCTTTTTAAATACAATGCATCTATACTTGAAATAAAATGATTTAAAAACAAGGCGCCAAACGTAAATGTTGAAAACAACTTTAATTTATCCGATTGTATTCTTTTTGATTCAAAGTATTTTCTATTTTCAGAGTTATCCCAACTCCATCTCCATTCTAAGGTTTGCGGATACAGCTCTCCCGTATCTCGATTGCGTAAATATTCACTATTGTATTCATTCAATGTGTTATAATTTCCAATATCTACCCAAAATTCGCGATCTTTTCCATCACTGATGACTCCTGCATGCTCTGTGGCATAGGCTATATAATTTCTTTTTATCTCATTGGAGTATTTTGTGCTAGAGAACATAGATAACAAAATACCAATTTCTATATAATTATACATTTTTGAGCGTTCTTTATAGCCCAGCTCGCTCTGTCCCCAGCCGGGAACAAGAAATGACTTTATTATAGGATCTATGGCTTTTTCATTAACTGGCTGACATATCAACTTACCAGAAAAAAATAAGAAAAATATTACTATAAACGTTTTATTTTGATTAGCGCAAAACATATTATGCTAAATAAAAAACAAATTTTTGAAAAAATATTTCCATATCTTGAATAAAAAGTTACTTCATTATTTAAGAAAACTTTACCTTTAATTACTTCTTGCCTATTATAGGGAATTTTGTGAACCACTTCACCAAAAGGATTTATAATTCCTGAAATCCCAGTATTTGCGCTTATAGCTATTCCAGTTCGATTTTCAATGGCTCTTAATTTAGCCATTTCAAAAAATTGCCTTACTCCAGAAGAATTTTGAAGCCATGCAATATTAGCTTGAACTGTTAAAAAACGCGCACCTTTATTAACAAAATCTTTTACGATATGAGGATTGGAAAGATCATAGCAAATTAGATTACTAAATAGTGCAGAGTCCAAAGAAAACAATGTATGTTCCGATCCGTGACTAAAGTTTCCCTGTCCAAAATTCAATTTATTCAATACTGGAAACTTTGATGATAAAGGAATGTATTCAGCAAAGGGAACTAAAAATAGTTTATGATACATACTATTTTTAATACCACCATTAAAGAAAATTGAACCATTCAAAGAAATTCGTCTACTATTTTCTGTTTTATAATCTAATGTACCCATCAATATGGGGATCGATGTTTCCTGTGCAAGTTTTTCATATTTTTTTCTCAAATAGGATACGCGCATATAATTTGGCAATGCTGCTTCTGGCCATAAAACTAGATTAGGCTTTAATTCATATGCTAAAATATTTAATGAATCCATTGACTCATACAGTTCATTTCTATAGCTTGATTCCCATTTTAAATTTGGATCTATATTTGGCTGAATAATTGAAATTTCTCTTTTTTCCCAACTCTTTTCTTTTAGAATGTTGATTTTAAATATTCCATAAAATATTGGTGTAACTATAAAAAATACTATTATAACATATTCTCTGTAGTTATGCCTGTCATTATATAAAAATAAATAAATAATAGTATTTACTAAAACTACCCAAAATGAGACACCTTCAGAACCAGTATAATCAATCATTTGCAATATTGATAAAAAGCGAGTTTGCGTTAGGGCAAGATTATTCCATGGAAAAGCTAATGGGCCATAGCTTTTAAGAAACTCCATAGCAACCCATAAAAAAGGAATAATATAAATAGTTTTAGAATATTTTATTTTCAACCATGATATGGCATAACCCAGTATAGGCCAAAATATTGATAGATAAATAATTGCAGCAATTAATGAAATTAGAACGGGAATGATTGATGCTCCAGAATTTAATCCAATCCAATAAAGTGAAATAATGCAGCTAATAATAGATGATAAAAATGAATATTTAAGCGATGATATAGGGCTTGATGTAAGCCAAACTCGAAATAAAGGAACTAGACCAAAAAGCGCAATTACACCAAATCCTGGAGGATAAGATAATCCGATCAATAGTCCAGATAATAACGATAGATTTTTTCTTGAAACAGACTTATTAAGAATCATTAATAATTTGAGGTGTCTATATAGTGCTGTAAAAAAATAGCTGCTGCTGTTTGATCAATTTGAGATTTATTATAACCAGTTTTGATGCCTTGAGATATTAGCGATTTTTTTGCGCTAATAGAGCTTAGTCTTTCATCAAACATTATTATTGGGATATCTATTTTGTTTTGCAAAATATCTTTAAAAGCTTCAACTTTTTTTGTCTGCTGAGTTTTTTTACCATCCATACCAATAGGGAGACCAATTATTATTTTCTCAATATCGTAATCACTAATTATTTTTAATAATTCTTCAAAAAAAAATTGTAAATCAGATACAAAAAGGGTTTTTAAAGGTTTTGAAATTATTCTACTTGGATCTGAAATAGCCAAACCAACTCTCTTCTCTCCATGATCTATAGCTAAAAGTCTTCCCATTTTAAATTAATTTTGAATTCGAGATATCCTATCTATGCTTTTAACTTCAGAAATTTTCTTTAAAACCCTATCAAGCTGCTTAATATTGCTAACTTGGACAATAAGTCTTGCAGATGCTACCGAATCCTTAACTTTAATGTCTACAGATGTTATATTTATATTCAGCTTTGATATTGTTTCAGTCATATCTTTCAATAAACCTTTTCTATCTTGACCAATAACTTTTAGATGCACATTAAATAGATCAGATCTTGAAACTTCCCATTCCACGGGCACCAGCCTATCAGTTTCTTCGCTAGAAATTGGAAGATTATAGCAATTTGCACGATGAACAGTCATACCGCGTCCCCTCGTAACAAAGCCAACCATACTATCCCCAGGTATCGGATTGCAACATTTTCCAAAATTTGCCATTACATTTTTAATGCCTTGAAGTTTAATGCTCTTACTCTCACTCTTTCTAAAGCTGAACAATCCTTCTTTTTCATCTTGACTTAAATTCTCTTTGTTAACAATGTTCTTATCTATTAAGTCGCGCACAGAAATCTCACCTTTACCAATAGATTCAAATAGCTGATCAACGCTGCTTAAACCAAACTTTGAATATGTATTTTTTAATTTATCAGACTGATTGATTATTTTTAATCTTCTTAGGCTTTTTGTGAATAACTGCTCTCCTATTTTAATACTCTCCTCTTTTTCTTTCTTATGTAAGTAATTTTTAATCTTATTTCTGGCTTTAGAAGTTATTGCAAACTCAAGCCATCCATAATTAGGCCTTTGTGATGCGCTAGTAATTATCTCAACACTATCACCATTTTTAAGGACTGTGTTTAGCGGTGCAACCTTATTATTAATTTTGGCACCCAAGCAATTTTCACCTACTTCGGTATGTACGCTATAAGCAAAATCTATTGGGGTAGAATTTGGAGGTAGCTGAATAAGGTCACCTGTCGGTGTAAAAACGAATATTTCATCTCCAAAAAGATCAATCTTTAAAAGATGCATAAATTCTTTAGGATCATTTTCTTCGCTTTGAAGCATATCTAACAAATCTCGAAGCCATTCAACATGTGAATCAATACTTTTCGAGGAAGCTCCGCCCTCTTTATACCTCCAATGAGCTGCTATACCTATTTCTGCAGTTTTCTCCATCTCTTCAGTTCTAATTTGAATTTCGACAATTTTTCCTTCAAGCCCAAAAACGGTTGTATGAATTGACTGATATCCGTTACTTTTTGGCATAGCAATGAAGTCTTTAAATCTTTCCTGGATAGGTTTAAACCTTTGATGTAAAATACCCAACGCTAAATAGCAGTCTTCAATTTTATCAACAACTACTCTTACGGCCATAATATCATTTATTTCTTCAAAAGATTTTTCCCTTTGAATTATTTTGCCGTAGATAGATGAATGGGATTTAGAGCGACCATAAACATGAGGATCTATTTTATTTAATACTAATTCATCATTCAAAGCAGTTGTAATTGATTTTATATATTTTTCTCGTTCTTTGTTTGATGATTTAAGCTTCTTATCTATTTCGTTATAAGCATCAGGGTTTATAACTTTCAATGCAAGATCATCTAACATCCATTTTACGCTAGCCATCCCCAACCTATGAGCTAAAGGCGCATATACATCACGAGTTTCAACAGCAATTCTATGCTGCTTGATTCTTGGCATATAGCTTATTGTTTTCATATTATGAAGCCTATCAGCAAATTTAATAATAATAACCCTTAGGTCATTTGCTACGGAAATTAGCATTTTCATGAAATTCCCAGCCTGTTGAGCTTTTCTGGTTGTGAAATGTATACCACTAAGCTTGCTTACGCCATCTACCAATTCTGCAACATTATCACCAAATTCATTTTTTATTTCTTCAATAGTTGTAGGTGTATCTTCAACAGTATCATGGAGCATTCCAGATATGATTGTAGTAATATCCATATTCCAACTGGCTAAAATTTTTGCAACCTCAACGCAGTGTGCTTCAAAATATGGTTCACCAGATAGTCTTTTTTGCCCTTCGTGTCGTTTTAGACCAAATTCATATGCTTTCCAAAGCTCAACTTTTAATTTCTCATTGTCTTTTAATTCGTAATGAGTGATGCTCTGAATAAGCTTATTGAATGCACTTGGGAACTGGCCCCCAATAAATGGGACTAGTTTTGATATTGGATTATCCATTGAATGCTGATTCGGCTTCGGATTGACTTATAGTGGCCGAGTTTTCAAATCTAGCAAATCTGTCGATAAACGTAACATTTATATTGCCCGTTGGGCCATTTCTTTGTTTAGCTACAATAACCTGAGCCTTTCCCTTATCCTCATCTTCTTGAGAATAAATCCAGGGTCGATATAAAAACATAACAACATCTGCATCCTGCTCTATTGCGCCTGATTCTCTTAAATCAGAAAGCTGAGGTCGTCTATCCGTTCTATTTTCAACTGCTCTAGACAATTGAGATAAAGCAACAACAGGTACATCAATTTCTTTAGCCAGATTTTTAAGTGACCTAGAAATATGGGAAATTTCCTGCTGACGACTTTCAACGCCTTTTGGGCCACTCATTAATTGCAAATAATCCACAATTATCATTCCTATATTATGCTCTGCTTTTAATCTTCTAGCTTTTGCTCTAACCTCTAAAACTGACATACCCGCTGTATCATCTAAATAGATTGGAGCCTCAGCTAAATGACCAACTGCATGACTAAGATTTTTCCATTGACTCTTTGGAAGCTTACCAGTTCTAACAAGATGACTATCAACCCTACCCTCAGCACAAAGAAGTCTCATCGCTAATTGATGGTTTGCCATTTCAAGACTAAACATACCAATACCAACTTTATCCATGACAGCCGCATTTCTACCCATTGATAGCGCTAATGCTGTTTTCCCCATACCCGGTCGACCAGCAATAATTATCAATTCACCAGAATGAAAACCTGATGTTATATTATCTAAATCAGTTAAACCTGATGCAACACCTGTCACTGTGCCGGGTGTTGCAGCAATCTCATCTAATTTTTCAAATGTCTTATGAAGCATTTTACCTAAATGATCAAATCCACCTTTTAATCTTTTCTCTGATATATTGAAAATAGCTGATTCAGCGTGATCTAAAATATCATCAACATCCTGATTATCATCAGATGCATTCTTTGAAACATCATGCGATACATTAATTAAAGTGCGCAAAATGCTTTTCTCTAAAACAATTTTAGCGTAATGCTCAATATTTGCAGTTGTAGGAACAGATCCAGCTAGACCAATAATATAGTCTGATCCACCTACGCCTTTAAGCTCGTTTTTCTTTTTTAGCCTATCTACAACAGAGATTGCATCAATAGGTTCACCTTTTTCAAAGAGACCAATCATGCATGATGCAATGCGAATATGAGCATCTTTATAGAACATCTCGGGTTTTAACCATTGCAGAGCTTTACTTACAGCTTCTTTTGCTAAGAGCATTGAGCCAAGTACTGCCTGTTCAGCTTCAATGGATTGAGGCTGACCCTTTATATTTAATATATCTTCTTTTGGCATTTATCTATCTTGCATTAATAATTTGCGAATCCATTTGAAGTCTTCCCATGCTTCAGACTTCCAACTTGGATTTCTTAGTAATGTTACCGGGTGATAAGTCACAATCAATCTCTTAGAATGATATTCGTGTAATATACCCCTCATTTCTTTCAACGACTTTTCCACACCTAAAAGTGTCTTTCCGGCGTTTCTCCCTAAAGCTACAATGAGTTTTGGCTTAATCAAATCAATTTGATTAAGCAGATGAAGCTCACACCCATCTATTGCCTTTTTTTTCAAGTTACGCTTTTCAGTGGTTTTGCAATTTAATACATTGCATATAAAAACATTCTTATCGCGGGACATGTCAATAGCCTTAAGCATTTTATCTAATAATTTGCCCGCAGTTTCTAAGAAAGGCTCAACGCTTAGGTCTTCTCGCTCTCCAGGTATCTCACCAATAATCAGTAAACCTGCATTTAGATCACCTGAACCAAGCTTTAAGGTCTTTATTGATTCATCAGGATTACACTTTAAACAATTTTTAATTTCATTTCTTTGAGAATCTAATTCAACTGCATTATCGTTTATTTTGAAATTAGTTTGATTTATTTCTTTATTATCATATGATATGAAAATTTCATCATCATATAAATCTTGCAGCTGGTTTAGGTATTTTAATTTATCATCATTCAAGACAATGCTCTGTAGAAAAACTTATGATTTATCCTCATCATTTTTCCAATTGATGTCCCCATCAATAAATTCATTAACTGATACAGTTGTTGGTTTCTCAAGTTCTTCGTAATCGTCAGGATTAACCTCAATTAATTCATCGTAAACGCCCATTTCATCTTCTTCATTAGACTCAATAATCTCCTCAACAATTCTATCGCTAAGTACTTGCTTTGCTCTTTTAGACATGACAACAACTGATTCATAAATATCCCCAGATTGATCTTCCATATCTCTAATTGATATTGGCTCAAGTGACATAAGACACTCCTTTAGTTTGATTTTTTATAATTTCTAAAATTTGATTTGTAGCAACTTCAAGTTTATCATTAATAACTATGAAGTCAAAATTTGATTTATGGGATAACTCAAATTCAATTCTCTGAAGTCTTTTTTCTATTATTTCTTTTGAATCAGAACCTCTTTTTTCTAATCTTATTTTTAAATCATTTAAGCTTGGCGGTTCTACAAAAATAGAAATAGTTTGATCCGGGTAAAGCTTTTGAATTTCTAAAGCGCCTTTTACGTCAACTTCTAATAAAAGAGGTGTTTTTCTTTTTATTGATTGCTCAATTTGAAATTTGGATGTTCCATAATAATAATCAAAATGAAAACTCCATTCTATAAAATCACCTTGATCAATACCTAATAAAAACTCATCGTTAGTTACAAAATGGTAATCTATTCCATTTTTTTCATTTTTTCTCATTTTTCTAGATGTATGAGAAACTGAAAAATGTACTTTATCTTCTTTCTTAATAATCTCTTTACATAAAGTAGTCTTTCCTGATCCTGATGGTGCAGTAATTATTACTAAATTTTTCATAAAATATTTTGTATTTGCTCTCTGATTTTTTCTACTTCTTCTTTCATCTTAATAATATTTTTAACAATCTTTTCGGAAAAACTTTTTGAACCTATTGTATTTATTTCTCTGCTTATTTCCTGCAAAAGAAAATTTAGACTTCTGCCAGCAGGTTTTGCTGTATTTAATATTTTTTCAAATTGTAAAAAATGACTCTTCAATCTTATAATTTCTTCAGTTATATCTGACTTATCAGCAATATGAGCAATTTCTTGATTCATTCTTATATCATCAACTTGAAAATCTTTTAATAATTCAGAAATTCTTTTTTTAATTTTTTTTATTCGCTTTTTATACTCAGCTGGGAGCAGCTTTTCAACTGAAGTTAGTATTTTTTTTAATCCAATTACCCTGCTTGAAATGTCTCTCTTGAGAACCGCACCTTCACTCTTTCGCATTTTAATAACTTTATTTGAGGCGTCCTTGATAGCTCTATGAATTAATTTTGAATCAATAATATTTGATTCATTTGATACAAATAAGTCATTAGTCGTAATTATCTCATTGATATTTAATTTATGTCCAAATTTTTTTTCAATAGTAGATATTGTTCCAATTAGTAGCTTTAAACGATTCTCATTAAAAATATAATCATTTGAATTTTGTTTTGAATCAGATTCAAAACTAATATACACCGTACCTCTAATTATTTTTTCTGAAAGCAATTCTCTTATTTTTTTTTCAACAGAATATTCTAAATCAAACCCTCTAATTTTAAGATCCAAAACTTTGCCGTTAATACATTTAATATTAACAGAAATCTTTTCATCACCTCTACCAGCTGATGACCTCCCAAAACCTGTCATACTTTGTATCATTTATTTTACTCCTAAAATAGCTAGACAAATTACAATTATCATTATGATCTTAAAACAAATACTCTAAGCACTTATTTTTTAAAGATTATCAATATATTTTAGTATTAAGTCAGAATTAATGCTTAGTGAGATAAGATGAGTAGAGCCAAGACCTGAATTAACTGGCTCTCCAATAAACGCATAATCTAGAGACATATTACTCCAACTTAATCCAACTCCAAAGGTTGTGACGTTAATTTGGTTTTTACCCGCCCTTAGAGCAATTCTTTCATTATACTTAATATTTAACCCTATCATAGTATAGGTATTATTTGAATCTAAAGTTTTTAGAAGACTTTTATCTCCGTTTGTATCCCACTTGAAATTTGCGCTTCCAATTATTTTTAATTTACGCTGCTCGATATAATATTCATGTGAAATTCCAGTAATCAGTATTGGTCTAAACCTTTCTACTGTTCCATTGCTCCATACCTGCCAACTTGTGGTGATGTCTTTTATTAGAAAGCCTAATTTTCCATTATCCCATAAACTGGAGATCAAACCTATATCAAGACCTATGCCAGCCGAAGAAAATTCACCTAAATTATGAAAGAGAGATTTTATTGCTACGCCATATGAATATCCATTCCTGCTCCATGAGGTGCTTAAATGAATTCCTGTTTGTTTTTGAGAAAAAAAAGATAATTTGTCTTTATTAAGCCGCTCCCCTTCATCGACTTGTCCGTTATTCTCTCCAATATCTCCTGTTCCAGGGATTCCATCTAAACCAAAATCTAAAAGCATATCCCTTGTATCTGGGATTTTATCTATACCTTCATACATAACTATTAGATTTATAGGTCTTTTGAAGCTTTTAAGTGGTAAGGCAAAAAGGTCACTATTTATCATGCCCCCAAGCCTGCTTTGATGGGTGTAATGTATGTTATGTTTCGCATTTAGATTAATAGAGGCTGGATTGTAAAGCGATGCTATAGTTGCACCCTGATCAGTAACAACAGCAGAACCTAAAGATTGGCTTCTTGCATCTCCAGCGTTTTCAAAAACCTGCCACCCATACTTCACCCAATATGTTTGAGCTTGGGAAGGAGTAATAAACAAAAATAAAATAAATGTTACTTTAGCAATTGAAAAATTACTCATTCAAATGCTCTCCCGTGACTCTATAATTATCAACTCTAAGTGTAAATTTTATTTTATCACAAAATTCTAAAAGCGGGATAGCGTTTTTCCGCGTTACAGAAATCATTTCTTTGAATTCAGGAACGCTTAATTTGTCGTACCTATTAAAGTATAGGATTAATTCATTCTTTAAAATATTATAATTGTTGAAATGCATCCATAAATCAGAATCAACTTGAACCACACTTCCTCTTTCTTTTAGTATATATAAAAGATTTAATGCTTTTTTTTGATTTTTATGAATTTTTATAGAGGGTATCAAATTAAACCCTGATTTAATTAAAGCAGATTCAATATCTTTCACTATTAATAAATCTTCATCACTTAAATTAACTTCATTTTCAATAAGAGCATAACCTGCACCATGCATAGCTAATGTCCCTTTCATGCTATCAATCACATACTCAAACCACTTTTTAGAATACTCAGCCTGATGAAGCAACTCCTCTTTTGGGATAGATTTTTTGTATTTATTATTTCTATGAAAATCTTTAATCTTATCCTGGATATCTTTTTTTGACTTTTCAAGATTATCAGGTGTGAATATCAAACTATCTAAATTTGATATATTATATGCTTTCACCCATTTATGAATTTGATGTCTAGATACATTAAATTTTTCTGACCATTTAATTGCTGAGCAAGGTTTTTTCCAATCACGCATAACTAATTGAAAAAATCTTTTTGATCTATCTACTTCAATTTTTTGAATATTTTTCTTTAATTCTTTATTTCTATAATTTGGATTATTATCTAAAATTTTTCCACCAGCTATTGTTTCCATAGGTGATATGCTTCTAATAATAAACCTTTGATCATACATTGGGGTAATTTGCTGATTAAGATCAAATATAACATTTGCTGATTTACCCGGTAAAATATTTTTTCCATATGTTGTCACTCTAGCAATTACACTACTGGTTCCGATATGAATATGAACAAATTGCTTGTCCTTTATTTTCCAATTGCTCATATCTATCATTTTAATATTTGCAATTATTTTAGAAGTTGGGCTCATGCAATTCTTTTCAACCAAGACAGATCCTCTGTTCAATAAACCATGATCTATGTTAGCAATATTAATCGCTGCTCTATCTCCAATCTTAATCAAATCGATTTCTCTGCCATGCGTTTGCATAGATCTTATAGTCGCAATACTTTTGCATGGGAAAATATCAATTTCAGAGTTCTTTTCTATTTGACCAGATAAAACAGTACCGGTAACAATGGTGCCAAATCCTACTTTAGAAAATATTCTATCAATAGGCATATAAAATATATTTCTATCTTGAATATTGCTAACCTGACGAGAAAGCAATAATATTTCCTTTTTAAGAGTATCAATGCCAGTACCGTTTTTTATTGATGTTCTAATAATTTTTGCATTATGAAAATTAGTGCGCTTGATACGATCCTTAATCTTGCCTTCAACTATTCTCAATACATTTTTTTCAACCTTATCTTCTTTGGATAAAACGACTATGGCATGTTTAATATCTAGTAAATCTAATATTTCAATATGTTCATGAGTCTGAGGCATTAATCCATCATCAGCTGATACAACAATCAATGCAATATTGATAGTTGAAACGCCAGCAACCATATTTCTTATAAATTTTTCATGTCCAGGGACATCTATAATTGTTATATCATCGTTTAGATATGCAAAACCAATATCAATCGTCATTCCTCTTTTTTTCTCTTCTTTCAGACGATCAGTATCAGTGCCAGTTAAAGCTTTTACAATTGACGTTTTTCCATGGTCAATGTGACCTGCAGTACCAATGATTACTTGAGAAGGGTTAGTCAATCTAAAACTTCAGAAATTACGGGCAAAAGGAGTTTTTCTTGAAAAGGAATAATTGATTTAAAGTCTAAATAAAAACCATTATTCCTAATAAATCCAACAACAGGATAGCTTGCCTTTCTAAAACGCTCCGACAATACAGAAGATGAGTATTTATTGGATGTAATTCTCAGGGCAATTGATTCAAAATTTGCAGCTGGTAAAGTTCCGCTCCCTGCTTCAACAAGTGTTTCTTCGATAGAGATTTTGTAATTATTATGTATTCTGCGAGGAATTAATTTTAAAAATTTTTCTGTTCTTGTTAATATTTTTTTTCTATTAGCCATTAAAAGTGAAAGTGTTAAATTTTCTTTAATAGATTCTTTTTGCATTGATCGTAATGTTTCTTCAAGTAAACTTATCGTCCATTTGTCACATCTAACAGTACGCGCAATTGGATTTGTTTTGATTTTTTTTATAATTGATTTTTTGCCTACAATAATACCGCTTTGAGGACCGCCAAGCAGCTTGTCACCAGAAAAAGTAGTGATCGATGATCCTTTTTTTACTACATCATTAACAATAATATTTGTAGGTATCCCTTCATGAGAAAGATTTAAAACCTCTCCGCAGCCTAAATCTGTCATAACTGATACTCTTTTTTTCTTACCTAAAGCAACAAGCTCTTCAATTGAAACATCTTTTGTAAATCCGGAGATTTTATAGTTAGAAGTATGCACCCAAAGAATTGCACCTGTATTTTGAGTGATAGCATTTTCATAATCACTAAGATGGGTCCTATTGGTAGTTCCAACCTCAATGAGTTTACATCCACTCTTTTTGATCATATCAGGGATTCTAAAGGATCCTCCAATTTCTACTAATTGTCCTCGAGAAACTATAACCTCTTTGCCTTCAGCTATTTCATTTAAAGATAATAATACAGCTGCTGCATTATTATTGACAATTAATGCATCTTCAGCGCCAGCAATTGAAGCAATTAACTTAGCTAAATGGTTTTGCCTTTGACCTCTTTTTCCGTTATCAAGATTAATTTCTAGATTAACATATCCAGATAGTCTTCTGGCGACCTTATTAATAATTTTTTTACTTTGTGGAGCTCGACCTAGCCCAGTGTGTAATACGATACCTGTCGCATTGATAACCGACTTAATACTTGATTCAGATAATAATGGTAACTTAGATAAAATATCTTTAATAATAAAATCGCGATCAAGATCAAGCTTACCTTTTTTCGCAATATCCCTATAGTACTGCAACTCTTCCTTAATAAAAAGCTTAATATAGCTTTTATTGTGGTAATTTTTTTTCTCCACAAGCTGTATTACTTGGCTTACTGAAGGTAAATTTAATAAATCTTTATTCTTCATCTTTTTAATTATGTTAAACTAGCTCTATACATCATCCATGCAAAAACAACGCCTGGGAATAGCAATAATCCCATAAAAGGAAAAACTGCAGATACACCAAATTTCACTGCAACAATACCACTTAGACCAGCAGCAAAAGAACCAATTCCAAAACTTATAAAAAATCCCAAACCATATATAAAGCCGCGATTTGTATTATCAGTAAATTCAGAAACTAGTGTGTTACCTATAGGTTGATTGCTAAAATATACAATACCAAGCATAATACTAAAAAGTATCAAGGAGAAATTTGCAGTTTGCCCAACAAGAAAAAATATTGGAATATTAATTGCGATTATAACCATAAATGACAGCTTTTTGTCAAATGTGTTCCCAATTTTTCCACCAATTAAAGCACCAATCATTCCTGCAAAAAATACCAAGGCTGGAAACAATCCTGCCTTAAGATTCCCAGATATTACTGGCATGAATTCATTGGTATTTGTAGATAGATGAATAGGCATAAAAGTAGTAAAGCCGTAATAAGCCATTCCTAAGAATGAATTAGTAATAAAATAATATACTAATGCACGAATATTTGTTTTGACTTTAGTGCTATTATCAATTTTTTTTCTATTTTTTGATTTAGATGGTATTGACAAAAATGTTATGATTGATAATATGGCATTAAGTACGCCTAAAAATAGGTATGAATGTCTCCAAGAAAATGAGCTAGCAATTAAAACAGCTGACAAAGGCCCTAAGGCAGAGCCCATTGATCCAAACATACCATGAATAGCCATACCCCTAGAAACATTAACTATACGCTGCGATATAAGAGTTAATCCTGTCGGGTGGTAGATACTACAACAAAGGCCCATCGCACTTAAACCTAAAACAAACACAAAAAAATTTGGACTAAATGCAACCATTAATGCTGAGATTGCTGAACCAAGCTGGTAAATAGTTAATAACATCTTTTTACTAATATATCTATCAATCCAACCAGCTGGAATAGCCCCTAATCCAAAAAAGAGTGCGCTTATTGAAACAACAAATCCAAGCGTATCAATACCGACATTAAAATCATCCTTAATTCTAAGCATTAAACTGGGGAGGGTAAGCATTAACGAATGAACCAATAGATGGCTAGAGCCTGTAACAGCTATTATAATTTTTTCATTGTTTGTCATGTAAATAAAAAACCCTCATTATCCAAAGATAATGAGGGCATATTTTAAAATGAAGCTTACTTTATCTTTTTTCCTCAATACGCATGGCCCTTGCTCCAGTTAGCTTTCTCATATAATTTAGTTTGGCTCTGCGAACCTTTCCTCTCCTTTTAACTTTAATCTTACTTATCATTGGAGAGTGTAGTGGAAAAATTCTTTCTACGCCAATACCTCCCGATATTTTACGCATTGTAAAAGTAGCTGAAATATCGCTACCTTTTTTAGAAATAACTAGCCCTTCAAATTTCTGCAATCTTTCTTTACCGCCTTCAACAACTTTTACATCTACAGATATGGTATCACCTGAAGAAAATTCAGGTAAATCTTTTTTTAATTGATGATCAATGGCCGGTTTAATTTTATTCATCACTTTACTCCGATTTATTATTTAAATATTTTTTCCAAATATCAGGGCGCTTTGATTTAGTAATCTCTAATTGATTCTTTTTCTTCCAATCTCTGATTTTCTCATGATTTCCTGACAGCAATACCTCAGGTACGCACATACCGCGAACTTCTCTTGGTTGAGTATAGTATGGAGAATCAAGTAACTCTGATGAAAATGTATCAGTTTTAGAAGAATTTATATCATTCAAAACTCCAGGTAATAACCTCACTATGCTATCAAGAATCATCAATGCTGGAATCTCTCCACAAGAAAGAACAAAATCACCCATAGAATATTCATGAGTAACATACTTATCTATAACGCGCTGATCTACCCCTTTATAATGACCGCAAATAATAACAATTTTTTCAATATTTATGCTTTCCTCTGCGGTACTTTGTGACCATGGAATTCCTTGGGGGGATGGATAAAGAATTCTCATACCATCTTCACCGCTAAACTTATCGATAACAAAATCTATAGCCTTAAACAAAGGCTCAGCCATCATCACCATACCTGGGCCACCACCAAATGGCGTATCATCTATTTGTTGATAATTTCCTTTAGAAAAATCTCTTGGATTCACAATATGAATATCAAGAATACCTTTGCTGACAGCTTTTCTAATCATTGAATTTTCAATAACAGATTCTATCATAGCTGGAACTGGGGAAATAATTGCTATCTTCTGTTTCAATTCAACAACCCTTCAACAGGTGAAATACATATAACCTTATCTGAAATATCAACTGAATGAATAAATTCAGGGACAACAGGTATCAAGACTTCTTTTTCGTTATTCGATATAACATAAACTTCATGATTAGGCAGGCTAATCATTTCTACCAATTTTCCAATAAATTCACCAGATGCAGTAATCACAGAAGAATCCAAAAGCTCTGGTGATATTAAATTTATAGGGTCTTTATCAGTTATTGAAGCGAAAAGAGTTTTGCCAATCATACTTTCGGCCTCATCTCTAGAGTCAAAACCTTCAAAATGGAATTGAGGTTTTTTTTCTGTACCATATTTATTTGCCAACTTAACATCGCTAGCAAAGCTTTCATCAAAACCAACGAATAAGTCTTTATTCACATATTCATTAAATTGACGAATCAATGGCCTGACACCGACAGCTCCTTTTAAACCTGTAACTTTGGTAATTTTTGCAATAGCAAAAAGCTTAGTCTTCATTTACATCGATAACTTCTAAACGAGCTCTTTTTCCACCTTCTTTTGCATTGATAGCAAATAGAATAGTGCGAAGAGCAGAAACATTTCTGCCTTTTTTGCCTATAACCTTACCATAATCTCCATCACCAACTGTTAATTCATAAATTATTGTTTGATCAGACTCTACTGCCTCAACATTTACTTCATCTGGCTTATCAACCAACATTTTAACAACTGTTTCTATAAGTGACTGCATAATTAATCTCCTTCAGTATTTATTTTATTTATTTAGAATCATCTTTTTCTTTGGAATCTTCTTCAGCTGGAGTTTCTTCCTCTTTAGGGGTTTCTTCTTCAGCTGGAGTTTCTTCTTCAGCTGGAACTTCTTCCTCTTTAGGGGCTTCTTCCTCAACTGGAGCTTCTTCCTCTTTAGGGGCTTCTTCCTCTTTAGGGGCTTCTTCCTCTTTAGGGGCTTCTTCTTCAGCTGGA
>Ga0208277_1000677_pt1 | contig 20037 bp, 14 predicted proteins | sample ETNtaG_5_FD_185782 | JGI IMG/M metagenome (GOLD analysis project Ga0208277, IMG submission 185782) | Marine microbial and viral communities from oxygen minimum zone, Eastern Pacific Ocean - ETNP201406SV205 (SPAdes) (version 2) | ecosystem: Environmental > Aquatic > Marine > Oceanic ...
GTAAACGATTCCTATGTTATGAATGCTTGGGGCAAACATATGGGCATAGAACAAGTTAAGATGATACCTGATGGATCAGGTAACTTCACTAGATTTATGGGTATGCTAATAGGTAAAAATCATTTAGGTTTTGGTACCAGTGCGGATTTCTTCTACCCAAGCTTTTTCTCGTCGGGCTTTTACTCCGGTTCCAGTATGGATTTCAAAACTCTGGCACCGGATTACTGTGCTGCGGTGGGCAACAACAGCAGTGCGTGTAACACCTACGCCAATCATTACGACTGGGCCGAACAAGTGCTCGATCCCAGTCAAAATATCGATACGGCACGTTTTGGTGCTACCAGTGAAATGCCCGAGGGCACCTCTAAGTGGTATCAGGTCATGAACCCCACTGGCAAGGGTGTCGGTCTGCAAGCGCAACTTTCGATTCAGGATTCCTATGACGGTGCCGGCGGTTCCACTACCCGTGATGACCAGCAAAGTTATCTGGGTGTCATGATCAACACCATGGACAAACGCAGTAACGACACCACCAAGTATTCGGCTGGCGATACAGGGCAATACATTGACGGTACGCATTATTGGTCTTACCAAAAACGCACCAACCAGACCAACGACGGCTTGGGTGTGCAACTGGGTGTCTCGCCCATTGAGTGTGCTTCCAGTTCAGACCGCGGTTGCTTAATTGCCCAGGACAGTACCAGTGACGGCGGTCATGGTGACTATTATCATTTCAGTGGCAAACCACCAATTGGTATGATGGTGACCACTTCCGATCCATACAAAACTGGACCCATGAGTGTTGGGGTTAAATACAACACCAACAGTGACACTTGGGACACCGATACCTTCAACCAAATGGCCATCACCGGCCAGTTTCGTACAGTTGGTTCTGCCTCGCTAATCAATGACAATCTCCCTTACACAGGGCAATGGGTTGAATTTGATGGCGCTAATGATTACTTACAAAATAATTCCAATGTTCACGCTATGCATACTAGGAGACATCCTTGGGCTTTTGGTGGCGTGGTAAGAATTGATTCAACGCCATCGGAATCTTATATTTTTAGCCGTGCTGGCGGACACAACGACGGTAACATAACACTGGGTGTCACCGCTGACGATAAACTGCGTTTCCGTTTTGGAACCCCCTACAATAACTTGATTTTTACCGGCTCAGAGAATCTCAGCACCGGCACCGATTATGGGTTTTATGTGGATTACGATGGTGGCACCACCGGTGTATCCAGTGGCAGTGTCTCCTCTTATTATTCTCGTTTTCGTATCAAGCAAGTCAACTTGACCACGGGCGCAGTCTCCGATGTGCCTGGATCATGGAATCATACTAATTATGGAATCAGTAATATTGATAATGGAGATCAATTTTATATTGGTAGCGGATTCAGTGGTACGTATGATTTTGATGGCCGTGTGTATACATTCGGTATCACTACATTAAATGGTAGCTGGTCTGGTGGTAACGTTGCCCTTCCGGATGATACTGAAGTCGCTATGTTCATTCGAAATCCAGTGCAATGGGTCAACAATTATAAAATTGGTGAGTCATACAAGGATATCTGGGGCACCTCAAAATCTAACTTCCAGTTAAATAACAGTGATGCTGCAAATGCTACACAAATATACCTGATGTTTTCAGGGGACGATATTCAAAGTACAGATGATGGATTTTATTCTGGTGATAACATCAGAATGCGTAACTATGTTAAAAACGACAATTCAACGGTCTATTTTCAAAGCCTCGGTACAGGCAATAGCCCTCAAGAGGGCACAGATGAAATGGACGCCAATCAAGATTTCAAATCCATCTCTGATTTCAGATCCACCGATTTTTATACCTCCACCGCCACAGCATACGCCGGATTTTTCAGTGGCCTCATGGAGTTTGATGTATCCGGCACCGGTAACGACCAGCTCGCCTCCGTAAGATCAGGCAGCACGCTTGCGTCGATTAATTTCGACACCACCAACGACGAAGTCGCGGTGTCAGCGCCGCTGAATGTCTCAAAACTACCCAGTAACAACTACACCAACACTTGGGACACGGTCGACGAGGGCGAGCTGGTTTTAAATTTTGGAGATACAGCCGGAGGCGATGGCAATTCCGCTTACATCTCCAACGAAGTGTTTGCCGCTGAAATAAACGATGGCGGGGAACAAATAGACAGCTCCTCGGGAGGCGCAAGCAACATGGCGGGTGTGATGGTCAGTTACAATACCTTAGATAAAGAGGATTCGGATCTGTTCCACAACAACGGCAACGACCCCATGCCAGATGCGGAATACGCCACATGGGGATTCTGGGCATTGGGCGCAGTGGATGTGTCACCGAATTCCGGCACGCAAACCGCAGGAGTGCATTTGGGAACATGGGTTGCGGGTGAATTGGTTGACCCAAGTGAAATCCCAACCTCAGGATCGGCCAGCATGAGTGGAGCCGCCGTGATGAAAGCCGCTTATCGTTACGCACAAAACGGCAGTAATTACGATGTACATAAATACACCACCACGGCTGATGTCGCTGCCTCGTTTGTGTGGGGATCCAACTCCTACAGCGGTAATATTGCGGTCACTAATTTTGATGATAAAAATCCGATCGTGAGTAATGCTGGCTTTACCTCATTTAATGTCAACCTCTCCAGCAACAACGCCAATACCTACACCGGAACGTCCAGTACCGTGATTCAAAACGGTTGGAGTGGCGGTGCCGCAGTCAATGGCGCGCTTTATGGGGGTAGCACAGTGGATGAGAGTGGAGGCCGAATTAATGTGAGTTTGTATAAGAACGGTTCCCTCAATCAATCGGGTGCCAATGATTTTTATGTGGCTGAGGGTATTTACCTAGTCGATTAAATGTGGGTTAATAGTGACCTGAAAATTAAACCGTCAATCAGGAGAGTAATGTGAGTTTTGTTGATTTTTTCTTAAAGATACGTAATAGCAGTATGTTTAATACTATTGTGATTTCGGTGATATTGGCGTCGGCTTTTTATGCGGGTGTAACCACTTATGATCTTCCCGATAACTACGAAGCGGCATTGAACTTTTTTGATTACTCGATCACGGTATTTTTTGTGATTGAGATTTTGATCCGGCTGATGTCGGAAAAGAACATCTTGAACTTCTTTAAAAGCGGATGGAATATCTTTGATTTTGTCATCGTGACGGTCAGTTTGATTCCGGTGGGAGGCGCTGAAACGGTATTTGTAGCAAGACTTTTACGTATTGTGAGAATCCTTCGAGTGATTACGATCGTTCCAGAATTTAGACGCATCATCGATGGGTTAATTAAAACCATTCCACGAGCTGGTTACATCATTCTTCTGATGTCGATCTTCTTTTATATCTGGGCAGCGATTGGTTCATTGTTATTTGATGATATCGATCCGTCGCGTTGGGGTAATATTGGTAGCGCCATGTTGGTGTTGTTGCAAATGATTACCTACGATGATTGGGCAGCGGTGATGCGAGATGTATTGGAAGTGTATCCATTTGCCTGGATTTATTTCGTGAGTTTCCTGATCTTAAATGCCTTTATTCTCTTTAATATGGTTATTGGTATTATTGTGGATGTGATGGCAAGAGAGGCGCAAGCAGAGCATGCTTCGCAAGTTGACCCAATCACTTCCAAATCAGAGGACTCCAATCAGGAAAACTGATTCTTTATGAGCGAAACAAATACGGCTGATCGCGAGTACATGTTACTGGCATTAGCCGCCGCTCAAGCCGCTGAAACACAGGGTGAAGTGCCCGTGGGCGCCGTTGTAGTTATTGACAACAAAATCGTAACTTCGGGGTTTAATCGTACCCTTACCGATTGCGATCCAACCGCTCATGCTGAAATGGTTGCGATACGAAAAGCCGCTCAGATTATTAATAATCATCGACTTACTGAAGCCACATTATTCGTGACGCTTGAGCCTTGTGCCATGTGCATGGGGGCGCTAATTCAAGCGCGCATAAAACGATTGGTGTTTGGTGCTTATGACCCCAAAGCCGGTGCGGTGGGAAGTGTGATGGATTTATCCAATAACCATCAATTAAATCATACTATTGAGGTTGATGGCGGTGTTCTTGAAGAGGAGTGTTCGGATTTATTGAAGGCGTTTTTTAAAGCTCGTCGCTGATGTTAATCAATTCCAATCTGGCGACCGTTTCTTCTCTGTCGGTAATGGATGTCAAAATATCATAGTAACTGCGAATATTATTCACATAAATCACCGGCTCCCAACCTCTGGCATAACCGTGACTTAAGAACGGGTACCATTTTTTATTGGCCAATAGTGGCAATGTCTTGCTGACGTTAGTCCAGCGCGTTGGATCGTTACCTTGCCAATCGGCGACTTGCCAAGCATCTTGGAGGTGACCAAAACCGACGTTATACGCGGCCAAGGCAAACCAACTTCGATCCGGTTCTGTGATGGTTTCAGGTAATCGTTCCCACTGCTTCACAAAGTACTCGGCACCGCCCCGAATACTGCTCGCTGGATCGAGTCGATTTTTGATGTTTAATTCTTTCGCAGTGATTCGAGTTAACATCATCAGACCTCTAACACCGGTACTGGAAATCGCTCTGGGTTGCCAGTGTGATTCTTGATAACCAATCGCTGCCAATAAACGCCAATCGACATCAAATTGAATGCCTGCAGCAACGAAGTTTTCTTTGTACTTTGGTAGTCGGCTTTCAATATGCTTTATGAAGGTTTTGGTATCCACATAATCCAGTGAGTTGGCGTAACCGTAATACCGTTCGTTGATTTGAGAGACCAAGCCATCCCGTTCCGCTTCAATGAGGAAATTATCCGCTTTTTCCATTAATTCGCGTGTGCCTTCTTTCTTATATACCCATGCAAGTTCTTTATTTTTCTTAAGATCCAGCGCCACTCTTAATTCAGGATGGATGTGTCGTTGCAAAGCGAATTCATTACTGTCGGCGATGGTAAAATCGATTTCTTCGGCATCCACCTTTGTCATTAATTCTTCTACGCCTTGAGATGCACTCATTGTCCAGGTTAATTCAGGGTGATCAATTTGCAGTTCTTTTAGTGCTTCGAAATGATCATTCTCACTGGTGATTTCAATGTTACGGCCAATCACTTGATCAAAGGATTGCGGTTTGATGGTGCCGCGCTTATATATTAAGTGGGTGTCAACGTTGGCGTAAGGGTAACCAAAATTTAACTCTGTTTTCCAATTCTCTGTGGGGGTTACTCCGGCCGCTGCTAAGTGTCCTTTGCCAGATTCTAATGCCGGTTTGATGTCGGCGATTTTATCGACCACTTTTACCACCAATCTGACACCGAGATTGTCTGCTAATTCATTCACTAGGTCGTACTCAGGCCCTGCCATGGTATCTTCATCTTGATAGTAGGTGGTGGGGCTGTTTAAGGTGATCACATGTAGCTCACCTTTTTCTTTCACTTGTTCTAAAATATTCGGTTCATTTGAGCATGTGACTGCAAACGCACACAAAAGAGGAAGTGATAAGAGTCGGTTGAGCCTCACTCTGTTTTGAATCCAATCAGAGAGTCGGGTGCTTGACGCACGTTCTTTTTTTATCGATCTTCGCTTCATAGAATTAACCCTTAAGCAAAACACCATAAAAACAGCGTAACCGTATCGTAGATTGGATAAAATTGCAGTAAATTTAAACGATTTTTAGTGGAGATAGTTATAAAATATACCTATAAATCAGTTATTTAAATTATTTATATCTTGTTGTTTTTCTATCTGTTTATTGGATAATTAATGAAATATTTGCGGATAAAAAGCTACAATAGATATGAATAACCATTTGGAAACGATGAGCGCTATGCTTAAAAATATTTTTTTATCTTTGATTGCGGTATCTGTGCTCGGTGCATGCGCCACCACGACTGAGAAAAGAGCTACGGCAAAAATGAAAATTACTGATGCCCAAGTAATGAGTGATTTTGATCTTTGTTATGGGTTTTTTACCATAAAGGATATTAGTGATTGGTATACGTATGAAAATACCAGACGAATACGTCGCTTGGATTGTGAGACTTTTCGGGAGCAAGTTCAGGAGCAATATAAAGGCAAGGAAATTAATTACGAAGCACTCAATGTAACCAAGCTTTTTAAAAAGAAAGAGAATCAGAAACGAAATCGGATTCTGCAAGATAAGACCTTAAACGAAATTTGCTATGTTAAAATACAGGAATTAGTTTTCGCGAAACGAGGTCAAGCCAGCGCTTGTGAAAAACAAAGCGGATAATTTTTGACCCAAAGGAAATCGAGTATGAGCTCAGCAAAACAGATACTAAGTGAAGCGGCACAGAGTTTTTCTGCCATAACCGACATCGCTGATGTTGTGGACGAGGCGGCACAATGCGTCACAGCATCTTTAAAGCAGGGTGGAAAAATCTTTTTTTGTGGAAACGGGGGTTCGGCTGGCGATGCTCAACATTTGGAAGCGGAATTTCTCGGTCGTTTTTTGAAAGAACGGCAACCTCTACCAGCGATTGCATTAACCACCAATGCCTCTGCAGTTACCGCCATTGCAAATGATTACGGTTACAGTGATGTCTTTTCTAGACAACTTCAGGGGTTAGCTAAACCGGGCGATGTGCTGATTGCAATTTCTACCAGCGGTAACAGCCCTAATGTCATTAAGGCGATAGAGATGGCATCAAAATGCCAAGTAAAAAGTATTGTTTTGACAGGTAAAAACTCAAGTAAAGCCAGCGAAATATCAGATATCGCTATTCAGGCGCCATCCTCAGCAACGCCTCGCATCCAAGAGATGCATATTGCTATTGGACATACCTTGTGTGAGATTGCTGAAAACAATCTTGTATAAAGAATGAGTCAAACACAAACATCTGAATCAATTCTTAAACCCGCTGTATTTTTTGATCGCGATGGAGTATTGAATAAAGACCGGGGTTACGTTTATAAAAAGGAAGATTGGGAATGGATGGATGGAGCAATCAGTGCCATAAAGAAATTCAATGCACTGAATTATTTTGTTTTTGTGGTTACCAATCAATCGGGTGTCGGCCGAGATTATTACGGCGAGGGTGACGTTAAAGCGATTCATGATTTTATGAAAAAAGAGCTTTCACAAAATGGAGCGCACATTGATGCAATCCGTTACTGTCCTCATCATATCGAAGCAAAATTAGAAGAATACAAAATCGATTGCAGTTGGCGAAAACCCAAAAGCGGTATGATTGATGATCTGGTGTCATCATTCCCGGTGGATAAATCCAAAAGCCTGCTTGTGGGCGATAAAAAAACCGATATTGAGGCAGCGGATCATGCTGGAATTCATGCCTTACTCTTTCAGTCTGACAACTTGGATGAGTTTTTAACTGAAGCCGGTTACTTCTAATTCTTTAGAGCGCGTCAAAGAATGCTTCTTGTTTTTTACGCAATGCAGCAGACGGCATTATTCCCATTCCTGATCTCATATTATCCATAACGTGTCTGGCTTTGGTCATGCCAGGAATTGCCGCCGTCACTCCGGGTTGCGATAGCGAATATTTTAATAAGAACTGAGCCCAGCTCTCACATTCAAAATCCGCTGTCCATTCAGGTAAGTTTGTTTTACTGAGTTTGGAGAAAACGCCACCACCACCAAAAGGGCGATTAATCAGAACCGCGACTCCCGAATCCTTTGCCAGTGGGATCAATCTGTCACTTGATTGGCGTTGATTGGCCAATGATAAATTGACTTGAATAAAATCCAATTCATGGTTTTTTATGGCCGCTTCCATCAGATTGTATTGACTGGGCATGTGTGTCGTCATCCCGAGATAACGGATTTTTCCTTCTGCTTTTTTATCTTTCAACAGTGCTAGAGAATTTTCCCAATCTTTAAAATTATGCACCTGCATTAAATCAAATGTAGTGGTATTGAAGCGTTCATAAGAGCGATTAAAACCATCGGTATTGTCAGTGAGGTTTCTGCTGTCTACCTTACTGGCTAGGAACAAATCTTTTTGTACACCAAGATCGGATATGAGTTCACCGAGAACGACTTCAGAACTTCCGTAACTGGGGGCCGTATCAATGACAGTTCCACCCAATTCATGAAATTTAGCCAGTGCTCCTTTTAACATGACTCTCGCGTTAATATCATTGCCGACACCATAGCGATTTGTGCCTACACCAATTATGGGTATCGATTCACCAGAAGACGGTATAACCCGTTTAATGAGTTGTTCATTTGCAATACTTAAGTTCGAGTTCAAAGCCATCAATGCCGCGGACCCTAAACCGGCTTTGGCAAATGTTCGTCTGGATACACTCATTATTTTGCTCCTATGAAATATTTTTTACTTCCCCTAGCTTATCAATTAATTTAATAGCAGAATAGTTAGATCCAAAAAGATCAATGACAACAAATCACTATGACCACATATAAAGTACAAGAAACAGCCCGCAAACGCGCTCTTATCAGGGAAGATGATTACCAGAAAATGTATGCGGCCTCAATTGATGACAATGAAGGATTTTGGGCTGAACAAGCCATGCGTATCGACTGGTTTAAACCATTCACAGAAACCAAGGATGTGTCTTATGCTGTTGATGATGTTCATATTAAGTGGTTTGCCGACGGCACCTTAAATGCTTGTTACAATTGTGTGGATCGACATTTACCTGAAAAAAAAGACGATGTTGCCATCATTTGGGAGGGAGACGATCCAAACAATGATAGCAAAATCACCTACGGTGAATTGCATCGGCGCGTCTCTTTATTTGCGAACGCCTTAAAATCGATAGGTGCTAAGCGAGGTGATCGAATCACTCTCTATATGCCAATGATTCCAGAGGCTGCCATCGCCATGTTAGCTTGCGCTCGTATTGGGGCTGTTCACAGTGTTGTCTTTGGCGGCTTTTCCCCAGAAGCGCTTGCTGGCCGAATCAATGATTGTGAATCCAATATTGTCATCACTGCCGATGAAGGCGTAAGAGGAGCAAAAACCATACCCTTGAAAGCGAATGTGGATGCAGCTGCTTTGAATCCCCTGGTAACAAGTTTAGAAAAAGTATTGGTTATAAAAAACACCAATAACGCCATTGCTTGGACAGAAGGTCGTGATGAATGGTTGCATGAGCTTGAAAAAGACGTTGAATCAGAATGCCCATGCGAGGAGATGAATGCCGAGGATCCGTTATTTATTTTATACACCTCAGGCTCTACCGGAAAGCCAAAAGGCGTTCTCCATACCACAGGCGGTTACATGGTCTACGCGTCACTGACCCACGAATATGTGTTTGATTATCACCCCGGAGATATCTATTGGTGTACGGCTGATGTGGGCTGGGTGACTGGGCACACTTATATTGTGTATGGACCCCTTGCTAATGGTGCCATTACTTTGATGTTTGAAGGCGTACCAAATTACCCAGATGCCTCAAGATTTTGGGAGGTTTGCGATAAACATCAAGTGAATATTTGTTATACCGCACCAACTGCGATCAGGGCGTTAATGAGAGAAGGGGATACGCCGGTTAAGAAAACATCCAGAGCGTCATTAAAAATTCTTGGCAGTGTTGGAGAGCCAATTAATCCGGAGGCTTGGGAGTGGTATTATCATGTTGTAGGAGACGCACAATGCCCGATAGTGGATACGTGGTGGCAAACCGAGACGGGAGGAATTCTCATCACTCCTCTTCCTGGAGTAACGGACTTAAAGCCGGGATCAGCAACCAAACCGTTCTTTGGAATTGAGCCGGCCATTTTAAATCAAGACGGAGAGATTTTAGAGGGCGCGGCTGAAGGAAATTTAGTAATTTTAGGCAGTTGGCCCGGTCAAATGAGAACCGTTTATGGAGATCATCAGCGTTTTATTGATACCTATTTTTCCACCTTTGAAAATACATACACAACAGGCGATGGTGCGCGACGAGATGCCGATGGATATTATTGGATAACAGGGCGTGTGGATGATGTTTTAAATGTGTCTGGTCATCGTATGGGTACGGCGGAGGTCGAAAGCGCTCTAGTTTCACATGAAAAAGTAGCCGAAGCTGCGGTTGTGGGTTACCCGCATGAAATTAAAGGTCAAGGAATCTATGCATACGTGACCTTGATGCAAGGAGAAAACCCAGATGATCACTTATTGAATGAATTAAAACTGTGGGTTAGGAAAGAAATAGGTCCGATCGCAACACCGGATTTAATTCAATGGGCACCCGATCTACCAAAAACAAGATCCGGTAAAATTATGCGACGTATTTTGCGGAAGGTTGCTGAGAATGATTACAGTGATTTGGGGGACGTTTCCACCTTAGCTGAACCAGCAGTCATCGATAATTTAATTGACAATCGCATGAATCGGGATTGATGTTTCACGGTGAGATGTTTTTTTTGAAAAAATTTTAAAAAATTTTATTTTTAGAGCAGTATCCAATCAAAAATTTATGTAAACTTGAGTTTGATAATAAGTAATCGAGATCAGCAAAGTCATGGCAAAAAAAACACTATATAGAATTTCATTTATGTGCCAAGGGCAAGTTTATGAGGTATACGCTAAGAGTATTGCTCAGGGCGTTCTATTTGGTTTTATTGAAATTGAAGAAATGGTCTTTGGAGAGCGAAGCTCCGTAGTAGTCGATCCTTCGGAGGAAAAAATAAAAACCGAATTCGAAGGTGTAAAGCGAACGCATATTCCAATGCACTCTGTTATTCGAATTGACGAAGTTGATAAGGAAGGAACCAGTAAAATATCAAAACTGGAAGGTGGAAATGTATCTCAATTTCCGATACCGATGTACTCGCCTGATGGAAGTTCAAAGAAAACGTAATTGTGATTTAAAAATTGATAGTAAAAGTTGTATTTAGCGAAATAGGAAGCTAATAGCTTGTCCATAAAAGCAGCAAAATCATCAGTCAATTCAACGCAAGAAATATTGTGTATCAATGGGCAGTCTGCATTATCAAGTTTCCGTATAAAAAAACTCAATACGTATTTAAAAGATGTGGATGATAATGTTGAGATTTCACAGGCAAGCTACAAATACTTTATAAAACTGAATCTTCCACTCGGTGGTGAGGGTCTTGAAAAGCTATCAACCTTGCTACTCTCTGGCGAAAAAGCAATTGATGAAGATGCAGGAAATGAGCACATTGTTGTTGTCCCAAGACTAGGAACCATCTCATCATGGAGTAGTAAGGCGACCGACATTGCACACGCCTGTGGTTTGGAAGAAATTGATCGGATCGAGCGTGGAATTTGTTTTTCTTATCATGCGCCCATTGATCTGGATAACGAATTATTTAATCAAATCAAGATGGCAATACACGATCGCATGACAGAGAGTGTTTTGCCTAAAGATTTTGATCTGCAGAATTTATTCTTGCAACAGCAACCCGAAAAACTCAATGAAATTGAGCTTGTTACTCAGGGTAAGCAAGCCCTAGAAATAGCAAATACTGAACTGGGATTGGCGTTATCTGACGATGAGATTGATTATCTTTGCAACCACTATGAACGTATGCAAAGAAATCCAACGGACGCTGAATTAATGATGTTTGCTCAAGCAAATTCAGAGCATTGCCGACATAAAATATTCAATGCCGATTGGGTTATCGATGGAGAACCGCAACCTGAAAAACTTTTCTCGATGATAAAAAGTACTACTGAGGCAAGTCCAAAAGGAGTTATTTCTGCGTATTCTGATAATGCTGCCGTGATTGAAGGATTCGAAATTGACAGGTTGATGTCATCGACTGCAGATCGAGAATTTGCGTTCACAAAAGAACCAACCCATATAGTTATGAAAGTTGAAACGCACAATCACCCTACAGCAATATCACCATTTGCTGGGGCAGCAACCGGTGCCGGAGGTGAAATACGAGATGAAGGGGCAACGGGGTTGGGGGCAAAACCGAAGGCTGGACTCACTGGTTTTAGCGTATCACACCTTCGAATTCCTGATTATCCTCAACCCTGGGAGAGTGATTTTAGTCATCCTGATCGCATGGCATCTCCACTGGAAATAATGACAGATGGACCCATCGGTAGCGCGGCTTTTAATAATGAATTTGGTCGTCCCAATTTACTGGGTTATTTCCGTACCTATGAATCCTCGCTTCCAGATCTTCCCGTCAACGAAATTCGGGGATATCACAAACCCATTATGATCGCAGGGGGTGTTGGCAATGTTCGTGATCAGCATGCATTGAAAATAGATGTTCCGAAAGATGCTGAAATTATTGTTATTGGTGGACCGGCAATGTTGATCGGTTTAGGGGGTGGAGCAGCTTCAAGTTTAGACAGTGGAAGCAGTTCTGAAGATTTGGATTTTGCTTCAGTGCAAAGGGGCAATCCCGAAATGGAGCGACGAGCACAAGAAGTCATCGATCGATGCACTTCATTAGGCGATAAAAACCCGATTTTATTGATCCATGATATTGGAGCTGGCGGACTTTCGAATGCCATTCCAGAAGCCGTCGATCACAGTAAACACGGTGCTTCTCTGGAGTTAAGAGAAGTCGATAATGCAGAACCTGGCATGTCTCCCATGGGAATTTGGTGTAATGAAGCACAAGAAAGATACGTATTGGTGATCAATAAAGAGCGACGCCAAGAATTTATCACGATATGCGAAAGAGAGAGATGCCCATTTTCTTTGGTGGGCGATTTGAATGATTCGAAGCAATTGACATTAAATGATCGGCACTTTGAAAATAAAGCTGTGGATATACCAATGGAAGTTCTGCTTGGCAAACCCCCGAAAATGAAACGCAATGTCGAGAGAATAAAAAGAGATTCAACGGCATTGGATTTGGATAATATTCAAATTGATGAAGCGGTATATCGTGTTTTAAAGTTTCCTGCTGTGGCGGATAAATCTTTTCTAATCCATATAGGCGACCGAACGGTCGGTGGATTGAGCGTTCGAGATCAACTGGTGGGTCCATGGCAAGTACCGGTGAGTGATATGGCAATTACAGCCAGTGGTTTTGAGAGTGAAACTGGAGAGGCGATGGCGATGGGTGAAAGGACACCTCTGGCAGCATTCAATGCACCAGCTTCAGGAAGAATGGCAGTGGGAGAAGCTATTACAAATATCGCGGCGGCCAACATCGGTGAATTGGGTAATATCAAGCTTTCTGCGAATTGGATGGCGGCGGCTGGGCATCCTGGGGAAGATGCGAATTTATTTGATACGGTAAAAGCAATCAGCTCTGAACTCTGCCGAGAATTAGGCATAGCTATCCCGGTCGGAAAAGATTCGTTATCGATGCGAACCAATTGGGAGGAGGATGGAAATGAATACCAGGTTGTCGCACCTGTTTCTTTAATTGTTTCTGCTTTTGCCCCAGTAAAAAATATTCGCAATCACTTAACACCAGACCTCAAAAGAATTAATGAAAGATCAAAATTATTGTTGATCGATTTGGGTCAGGGAGCAGAGCGGTTGGGCGGATCAGTATTGGCTCAGGTTTTTAACCTAAAAGGAGGGTTGGCTCCGGATGTCGATATTCCATCCAGATTAAAAGTGTTCTTTGATGGCATTCAAACACTTATCAAAGAAAAATTAATATTGGCTTATCACGATAGATCGGACGGCGGTTTGCTCGCAGCAATAACTGAAATGATGTTTGCAGGGCATTTGGGCGTTTCGATCAATCTGTCGGGATCGGCGGAAAAAACATTACGCTATTTATTCAATGAGGAATTAGGCGCAGTAATACAGGTCGCAGAAAGTCAGTTATCTGACGTACAAGAAATTCTTGAGAATAAAGAAATGCATTGGGTAGAAATAGGTGATGTTGAACCGGATGAACAATTAACTTTAATTGAGGATGATGAGGTTATCTTTCGTGCCAATCGTATAAAATTACAAAGAGCTTGGTCGGAAACTTCATACAGAGTTCAAGCGCAACGTGATAATCCAGTGACCGCAAAAGAAGAATACGATCGTATTTTAGATCAAGACGATCCTGGCATGTCCGTGGATTTGTCGTTTACTCCAGAACCGGCGGATTCTTCAGCATTAATCGGCGGCAAAAAACCAAAAGTTGCCATCCTAAGAGAGCAGGGCGTTAATAGCCAATATGAAATGGCTGCAGTATTTATGAGGGCAGGTTTTGAAGCAGTGGACGTCCATATGAGTGACTTGTTTACTGGTGTCGATAGTTTATCCGGTTATCAGGGTATTGTTGCCTGTGGAGGATTTTCTTATGGCGATGTTTTGGGTGCCGGAGGAGGTTGGGCTAAATCCATACTTTACAATTCTAAACTGAGCGATGAATTTTCTTTATTTTTTGGCAGAAGCGATACTTTTTCGTTGGGTATCTGTAACGGTTGCCAGATGATGTCTCATTTGAAGAATATTATTCCAGGTGCGGAGAATTGGCCGAATTTCAAAAGAAACAAATCCGAGCAGTTTGAGGCACGTTTTAGTTTAGTGGAAATTCAAAAGACCAATTCAATATTTCTTGATGGTATGTCTGGTTCAAAGCTTCCCATTGCAACATCGCATGGAGAAGGACGCGCGGTATTTGAAAATGAAGATTGCAAGCAACGAGCAGAAGATCAAATAGCACTTCGTTATATCGATAATCATGGCAACATAGCCGAGAGATATCCGGATAATCCAAACGGGTCAGTCGATGGTATTTGTGGTTTAAATTCATCGGATGGTCGAGCAACTATCATCATGCCACACCCAGAGAGAGTATCGAGAACCACACAGAATTCATGGCACCCAGAAGAATGGGGTGAAGAAGGACCTTGGTTTTATATGTTTAAGAACGCCAGACGTTATTTGGGCTAATCTTTTATTTCAGCAACCAATTCATTGATTTTTGAGATACCTTCTCTGAGATACGATTCAGGTAGAGCGGAACTGCATCGGAAATGATGATCCAGACCAAAACAATTTCCAGGAACCACTAAGGTGCTTTTTTCTTTAACGAGTCGGTCTACAAAATCCAATGATGAGATTGGCAAGTTAAAGCGCACAATACACATTGCCGAAGCTTGTGGCGGAACAACAGAATAAATCTCTTTATGCTCAGAAAGTATGTCCATTAACGTATCAAAACCCACATTAATCAGTTTCCTAGCTCGCTCGGTTAATTTCGGTCTTACTTTTGGGTCTAAGGCCACATTTGTAATGATATTACCAAGCATGGTCGCGCTGATGGTGGTGTATTCATGACGCAGCTGAAGTTTTGGTTGAATTTCTTGAGGTGCTACAACCCAACCAATTCTTAAGCCAGGCATGCCGTAGGCTTTACTCATACTATTGATTGCAATGACTCGATCGTATTTCCCCCAAAAGGATGGTGTGACTTCTCTTTCACCTCTTTCCGTTCCCGCATAAACCTCATCCGCAACGATCCATGCACCCACTTTGCTTGCAGAGTCGATGATTGCTTGCATTTCATCCTCTGTAAGTATGTGCCCAGTCGGATTATTGGGATTGATTATGCTGATTATTTTTGTCTTTGAATTTACTGACTTTTGCAGTTGTTCAATATTGAGTGCCCAGTTCCTCTCTTCGATTAATTCAACCGAATTGATTTTGATGCCATTGTTGAGTGCATTTCCAGGAAGCTGGAGATAAGCGGGTTGAAGTGTTACAACTTCATCACCCGGACTTAATAGAGTTTTAGCAACCAAATAGTTTGATTCTGACGCACCAACAGTTACTAATACATCAGGAACGTCTGAGCCAGGATATAACCGAGCAATATTTTCTCTTAAAGAGATATTACCGCGAACATTTGGATAATCGAGCTCAGTATTTGCTAATTCATTGATATCCATATCTGCTAAGTCACAGAAATCTCCCAATTTCAGGGGATGCACACCACTTTCAGAGTAGTTATAGGAAACATTATGTTCATGTTCTGTAAGATAGCTTTCGATTTTAAATGGATGAAACATGGTTAATTTTCTTTATTATTAATTGCGGGTAAATTAAATTTTCTTGTATTTGATTCTTCTTGGTTGAAAATCCGTGCTGCCAGACCTTCTTTTTCGATCTTCTTCGTATTCGGAGAAATTACCATTATACCATGTCACTTCACTGTTCCCCTCAAACGCCAGTATATGTGTCGCGATTCTATCCAAAAACCATCGATCATGAGAAATAACAATCGCAGAGCCGGGAAATTCTAATAATGCCGTTTCAAGCGCCCTCAAAGTCTCCACATCAAGATCGTTGGTGGGTTCATCTAATAACAAGAGGTTGCCCCCCGATTTTAACATTTTTGCTAAATGAACTCGGTTCCTCTCTCCTCCTGAAAGTAACCCAATTTTTTTCTGTTGTTCTGTGCCACGAAAATTAAATCTTCCAACATAGGCTCTAGATGGCGTCTCGTATTTTCCTACTGTGATGATGTCTTGTCCGTCACTGATTTCTTCCCAAATTGATTTGTTCTCATCAAGACTATCTCTGGATTGATCCACGCTGGCAATTTTGACAGTTTCTCCAATTTTGATCGTGCCATTATCGATTTTTTCGTGGCCATTTATCATATTAAAAAGAGTAGTTTTTCCAGCTCCGTTCGGTCCAATTATTCCAACGATACCTCCCGCCGGGAGTTGAAAGCTTAACGATTCAATCAATACTTTTTCATCAAATGCTTTCTGAATATTTTCTGCCTCAATAACCACATCACCCAATCGTGGACCGGGTGGTATAAAGATCTCATTGGTTTCATTTCTGGCTTGATACTTTTCGGAAGTTAATTCAGCAAATTGCCTGAGACGAGCTTTTGACTTCGCTTGCCTGGCTTTTGGATTTTGCCTCACCCATTCCAATTCCACCTGCATTGCCTTTTGTTTTGCTTTCTGAGTGGCTTCTTCTTGCGAGAGTCGTTTTTCTTTTTGCTCTAACCAAGAAGAATAGTTACCTTCCCAAGGGATTCCGTGACCGCGATCCAATTCAAGTATCCAGCCAGCCACATTATCGAGGAAGTATCTGTCATGAGTCACAGCGATTACGGTGCCATTGTATTCTTCTAGAAATCGCTCCAACCATGCCACAGATTCTGCATCAAGATGGTTGGTGGGTTCATCAAGTAAAAGCATATCGGGTTCGGATAAAAGGAGTCGACATAAAGCCACGCGTCTTTTTTCACCACCAGATAAATTCGTAACATTTGATTCCCAGGGAGGTAACCTGAGGGCATCAGCCGCAATATCTAATTTCCTGTCTAATTCCCAGCCACCGCAAGACTCAATTGCATCCTGAAGTTTTCCTTGTTCTTCAAGAAGCGCATTCATTTCATCATCATTTAATTCTTCACCAAAACGCATACTGATTTCATCAAACCTTTGAAGCAAGGATTTTGTTTCATGAACTCCTTCTTCGACATTCTCTCTAACGTTCTTGTTTTCATCGAGTTCTGGTTCTTGAGGGAGGTAACCAATTTTGATTCCCGGTTGAGGTCTGGCCTCACCGTCAAATTCTTTATCTATACCTGCCATTATTCTGAGAAGAGTTGATTTTCCTGATCCATTAATACCGAGGACACCAATTTTTGCTCCAGGAAAAAAAGACAAGGAAATGTCTCTTATGATAAATTGCTTGGGTGGCACCATTTTTGCCACGCTATTCATTGTGTAGATGTATTGCGCCATTGTTAAACCATTAGTAAACAGAACAACAAGATATTCTGCGATAAAATTATTAAAAAGGGAATTGTGAAGATTAAACCAGTATTTGTCTACAAAGGCAGAGCATTAGCTCAATATAATTTCGGAGAAAATCATCCATTCGGTCCACAAAGACACGATGCTTTTCATAATGAACTAGAGAAAATATCGTTCGATAAAAATATTCAAACTCAACCACCTGGGAGTGCGGATGTTGATCAACTGGCTCTATTTCATACATCTCAATACATTGATAAAGTCTCAAGAGCATCAAAAGACGGTCAGGGGTATTTGGATCAAGGGGATACCCCAGCTATTCTTGGAATTTTTGAAGCGGCATCTGCTGTGGTAGGAACGACTTTATCTGCCGTAGACTCGATAATGAATAATGAAACCAATCGTGCTTTTGTTCCGATTGGAGGATTGCATCATGCCATGCGTGATAGAGCAGGTGGTTTCTGTGTCTTTAATGATTGCGGTGTTGCCGTTGAGCATCTCAGAAAAAATCATGGAATCAAACGAATCGCTTATGTGGATATTGATGCGCATCATGGTGATGGCGTATTTTATTCTTATCAAGACGATCCCGATTTAATTTTTGCGGACATACATCAAGACGGCCAAACAATTTATCCTGGAACCGGTCATATCCATGAGATAGGAACTGGTGAAGCGATAGGAACAAAAGTGAATATCCCTTTATCGATCGGCGCCAATGATGAGGACTTCAAGGTTGCCTGGCAGGATGTTGAAAATCATTTGAATCAATATCAACCCGAATTTATTATTCTTCAATGCGGGGCAGACAGCTTATCAAATGACCCCATCACGCAAATGGAACTCTCAGAATCTTCTCATGCGATGGCGGCCTCATCTCTTTGCCGGATAGCAAATTCTCATTGTGATGGGAAATTAATTGCTTTAGGAGGAGGGGGTTACAATCTAGAGAATATTGCAAAAGCCTGGACAGCAGTAGTGCAATCCCTGGTAGATGAATTATAATTATCTTATTGAATAATCCGGACAATCCCTATTATGAATGATAAAGCCAGACACTTATTTGAAATTGATCATAAGTCTTTACCGACCTCGGTTCCTTTGTTCCCACTAGATAATGTGTTGTTGTTGCCATTTGGGAATTTACCTTTGAATATGTTTGAAGAAAGATACGTAAAAATGGCAATGGACAGTCTTAAATCACATCGAATGATTGGTATGATACAACCGAGAACAAGCTCAGATGATCTATTTCAAATGGGGTGTATTGGAAAGATTACCTCTTATACAGAAACCAAAGATTTTCGTATCATGCTTAATTTAGAGGGTATTTGTCGGTTCATTTTAAAAGATAAAGTGCTGACTGAAGCAGGTTATTACATAGCTGAGGTTGAATTTACTGATTATCTTGATGATCTCAATGGTTTTGAGCCAAAAATTGACAGGAATGACCTGATTCAAAAATACAGTAACTTCTTTAAAATGAAAAATCTCGATATTGATCTGGAGGCTCTAACAGAGACATCAAATATACAATTGTTGTCCACCCTACCTATGATAGCGCCTTTCGATAAAATGGATAAACAGGCAATACTGGAATCCTCAAATCTTCATGATCGTATTAACACCATTAATTCAATTCTGGATATCAATACTTTTGAGATCGGCAACGTTTCAAAGCATTGATTTATAATGATTGCCCTCGAATTTTCTAGCTAGAGATTGCAATTAAGAGTTAAAATAATTAAAAGAAATGATGTTATAAATGCTATTGTAATTTTTGTAATAGAGCACCCATAAAATCATTTTTCATTAGGATAAATGAGGAGAAAAAATGTTTTCCAATGTTTCATCGATAGCTTCTTTTGACTCTGAATTGCACGAAGCGATCAAAAATGAAGAAAATCGCCAAGAGCAACACATTGAGCTGATTGCCTCAGAAAATTACGCCAGCCCGCGAGTATTGGAGGCGCAAGGCTCTGTATTAACCAATAAATACGCAGAGGGCTATCCTTCAAAAAGATATTATGGTGGCTGCGAGTATGTTGATGTTGCTGAAGAGCTTGCCATCAAACGAGTGAAAGAATTGTATGATGCAGATTATGCCAATGTCCAACCGCATTCTGGGTCTCAAGCCAATACCGCCGTGTTTCTTGCCTTATTAAATGCTGGAGATAAAATCCTGGGAATGAGTTTATCTGACGGAGGTCATCTCACTCATGGAACTTCTGTTAATTTTTCAGGCAAGCTTTTTGATGCAGCTCAATATGGCGTGGACCCAAAAACCGGATTGATTGATTACAACGAAGTAGAGTCATTAGCAAAAAAACATCAACCAAAGTTATTAATTGCTGGATTCTCTGCTTATTCAAGGGTTCTAGATTGGCAAAAATTTAGGGATATAGCTGACTCTGTGGGTGCGTATTTT
>Ga0208277_1000678_pt1 | contig 20035 bp, 18 predicted proteins | sample ETNtaG_5_FD_185782 | JGI IMG/M metagenome (GOLD analysis project Ga0208277, IMG submission 185782) | Marine microbial and viral communities from oxygen minimum zone, Eastern Pacific Ocean - ETNP201406SV205 (SPAdes) (version 2) | ecosystem: Environmental > Aquatic > Marine > Oceanic ...
CTTTTTATTTCTAATTCTTTTTGGTTGTGTTGCTAAAGATGATAAAGTGGACATATTAGAATCAATCAACTATTCTACCATATATGAGGTAAATCTTAGGCAGTATACACCTTCTGGAAGTATCAAAGAATTTCGATCTCACTTACCTAGACTTAAATCAATGGGAATTGATATACTCTGGTTTATGCCTATTCATCCTATTGGTGAAGTTAATCGAAAAGGATATTTAGGAAGTTATTATTCCGTGAAGGATTATTTTGATATTAATCCAGAGTTTGGAACCTTGAATGAATTTAAATCTCTCGTAAAAGAGATTCACAAAATGGATATGTTTATTATTTTAGACTGGGTCGCAAACCATACGGCATGGGATAACCAACTTACTGAAAAACACCCCGATTGGTATACAAAAAATTCTGAAGGCATCTTTCAACCTCCTTCCGGAACTGATTGGAGCGATGTTGTAGATTTGAATTACAATCGCATTGATCTTCAGGATTATATGTTCTCTGCAATGGAATACTGGGTTAAAGAATTCGACGTTGATGGATTTAGATGTGATGTTGCTTCTATGGTACCTTTACAATTTTGGGAGAATTCAGTTTTAAAACTGAACAAAATTAAACCTGTTTTTATGTTGGCAGAGTCCGATGACCCAAAATTAGTAGAGCAAGCTTTTCACTCTGATTATAATTGGAAATTATATCACATACTTAAAGACATTACTTCAGGAAAAACAGAAATTGAATCCATAAAAAAATATTATGAAACTTTGCCATCTATTTATAAAAAAAGTGCATTAAAAATGAACTTTCTTGATAATCACGATGAAAACAGCTGGGGCAGAGTCATGACTACACACTTTGGAGAAAATATTTATCCACTAATGACTATGATATTCAGTTTGCCTGGTATCCCAATGATCTATTCAGGTCAAGAATCAAAATTAGATAAACAACTACGATTTTTTGAAAAGGATACCATTCAATGGAATCATTTTCCAGATAGTTTATTTTATAAAAAGTTAATCCATATTCGGAAAAAACATCCTGTTTTTTGGAGCGATAATTTTTCAATCCAATTTTTGGACAATCTTGAAACAGGACTCTTAGGCTATAAGAGATCAAAAGAAAATAAAAATTACTTTATAATATTAAATTTATCTAAGGAACCAAAAAAATTGAGCTTCAAAGAACAACCTAAAGATATTTTATTAATAGATGAACTTTCAGATGAAGCGACCTTATCTCCTAGCGGCTACATTATATTTAAAAGTTAATAAATCTTAAAAACTGTAGATTAATTTTCATTCAAATTATAAAAGCTTAGAATTTTTGATTTAAATAACTCGTTGCCTTTTTTCACATTATTAGTCCAATTTTCTGCCGCATTTTCATCTGCACCATCTGATATATATTTATATGAAATAAAAGGAATTTTAAATTTATAGCATACTTTTGCTAATGCATAAGCTTCCATATCAACAACATCACCAACATGAGTGCCTTCTTTATTTTCTAAAAAATTATCACCTGTTGCACACATTGAATATGTTTTAAGAGGATTTTCTTTAAAATATGAAAAATCAATTATTTTTGGGATTAAGGGTTCTAATGGTGTCTCATAAATTTCAAATCCTAGCCCTGATGCATCCATATCTCTTTGAATGAATTTAGTGCAATCAATCAAGCTACCAACATTTTCTTTTTGAGAACCTGCCGTACCATAATTGATTATAAAAGTTGGTTTATTTATATTTAAAATATAATCTGTCAGAGAAATCGCAGCATTAACTTTTCCAACTCCAGTATACAATATATTGAATAATGTACTTTTACTTGAAAACTCATTCTTCAAAGCACAAACGACCAATGGTTTATTCATAATTGATAAGACTTTTTGTACTACAATTATAGCCATTTATCCTTGGAACATATTTGAGATCAATTAAAACCAAATTATCTAAAATATTATACCCGGCAGATTGACATAGTTTATTCACGACCATCATGGTTCCTCCTGTCGCAAGCACATCATCAACAATTATAATATCTCCAGTTCCATGTTTTATTGAGAGTTTATCTTTACTGTATTCAGTTTCATAGGATTCTGTAATTATTTTACCAGGTAGCTTTCCTGCTTTTCTACATAAAAGTAAGCCACCACCAAATTTTACTGCCAGAGCACTCGCAAAAATAAATCCTCGTGATTCTATCCCCACCCAGCAATCAGGTTTTCTAACCATATTTCCCATCAAATCAATTATACTACCAAACTCTTCAGAGGCTAATAATGGAGATATATCCTTAAAATTAACACCAGAGGTTGGAAAATTCTCGTATTCATTAATTAATTTTTTGAAATTCATTTGTGACCTGTGTTTAAAAGTTTTATGATTTTTTGAAGACATCATTTCCAACTAAATCTGGAGCATCTCCATATTGATTTGGTTCCTTATCACCATGAACAAAGTAAAACCAGTAAAATAATGGTATGATACCTACTATAGTGAATGAAAGCAAAACCCACCAACCCGATTTATTTATATCATGTAGACGTCTGATACCAAGTGATATGTTTGGAAAAAATAAAATAATACGTACCATTTCAGCTAAAACGTACGTTGAAAATCCAGGTATAATCTCTCTAGTTAAACCTAGTCTAATATCAATGCTTAATGCTATAAATATAACTAGGAAGTTAAATAAAAAGAAGTACCTGCTCTCAACTATTGAGGATCTTCCCTTATATTCTATAACATCAACTAGTGATTTAAAAATCCACTTCATTTAAAAAATAAATTAGTTATTCTTTTATACTTAGTTTTTTAGAGATATTTATAGATAAAAATTAAGAAATTATAGCTAATGTTTTGGTGATTTATGATCATTCAATACAGAAATAAATAAATCAGTGATATCTTTATTTAAATAGACTGGTTCCAATACCAAATTGAAACTGTAAAGACTCCAGGGTAAAGCGATCTATTTCTGATAATTTTCCATTACCACTATTATAATTAAAATGATGGAATGTAGGTCTTAATTCAAAATAATAAAATGAGTCAGATTTAGAGTACCTAAAACCAAGAAAACCATGCCCTCCCCAATTGAAACTCATATCATCAAGAGCAAGGGAGTTATTTTCTTGAACTAAATTTGCAGGACCAGGGTACTGTGATTGAACGCTATTATAGAGCATTCCTGCTCCGATACCAATGTATGGGGTAAACCCAAAGTTTGGCAATGAATAAAAGACATTTAAGCCCGTATACAATGAGTGAAGCATCAGAAAATGCGAAGGGAGATCAATTTCCATACTAGTTGGAAGTTCTACATACCTACCATATTGTTCATTGTATATTTCTCCGGTAAAATTATAAAATGCTGTTTGCTCTTTACTGTGGTGAGCTGACAATGACATCTCAAAGTCGAGTCCAAGACTGTTGGTATAAAAACCTGTCCTGAAACCCATTGCAGGATAATTTATTGCAGTATTTGCCTTGAGAACATTGGCTGTCCATTTTCCATCCTCTCCTTTTGCCTCAAAATTATTAATACTTGAAATATCTGGACCTAGATAATAAATCGTGTAAAAAAAAGTAGATTCATCATCATATGTTTTAATGTTATAAAGTTCTTTTCTTGATTCTTTAGTTCCCTCATTAATAAGAAATCCACCCAGTAGTGGGGTTATTAACCATATAGTATTAGCCCACTCTGGTGTTTTACCTGATATAATCGCATCGCCTCCGAGCGTAACACCATATAAAAAAGCATATTGACCAAAAAATATGTAGGCAGGCATTATTTGGGTCATATGCTTTTTAAAAATTTTACTCTTTGAGACCTTTTCTTTATTTAATTTTTCATCTTGATAATTTTCTAAGTTTTGCCCAAAAATTATTTGAATAAAAAAGATAAGAGACAAAGTATAGGGTAAAAGTATCTTCATCAATTAATCATATTTTATTTTATAAATTTTCCATAACCAATATTAAACTGAAATGATTGTAGTATAGTTTCATCTAGTTCTTTTAAATATCCCTCGCTTGCTACAAAGGATATATATTTTCTTGAAAATCTAATTTCTGATGTTATATAAGAGTCTTTTTTAAAGATATATTTAATTCCTAAAGGAAGAAAATAACCCCAACCAAAGTGATTGGTATTTAAACTTTGTTCTTCTTTTAAATCATAACCGAAAGCTGCCATTACATTTTTAGCAGCATATCTTCCTGGACCAGAAAAATCAGACGAGACATTATTCATTGATAATGAGACACCAAAACCATTTGACAGGTAGAGATACTTAGATAATGACAAGGTAAAATAGCCACTCCCTCCAACAGAAAAAGAATTAAATGTTAAAAAACCATCTGGCAAATCCACGCTGTCTTGTGGTTCAATAGTATAATAATATCCCTCAGGAAAATCATCAGTAGGCGGGATAAATATTTGCCCATTACTATCGTAATATACAATTTGCTCAGGTATTTTATGTCCTAAATATGACATCTCAAGTTCACCTCCATACCCAGATTTCCACCCTCCAATTTTTAGTCCTATTTGAGGAAGCGTATTACGAGTGGTCACATCCAAAACATTCGCAGTCCACAAGGTTTGTGATTCATCATCGGGATTTGAAAATGCACTCTCTGCATAAAACTTATCTAAGGATCCAAATCCGGCTCCTGAATAAAATGAAACATACTTATATATTCCATCTGCTGTTTCTTCATCTGAAAGGTTAATGGTCGTCTGAAAATCTGAAGAAGCCTTTTGATTTAAATTTAAGGCAGCTTCATTAATTTTTTCCTTTACATCCTCAGGATCGAGCGTAATTTGCGCCTTAATCCAGTACACCTCTCCTGTCCATTTTTCATCTAATATTTTGGTTTGAGTTATTCCTGCAGTTATGGATGAAATTTTATGACTATCGAACTCTTCTATGTTAAAATTATTATTGATATTAGATGAATTGTTTTCAGTTTTAAATTCACTTTTAATAAATACTGCGATCTCCTCAAGAAGCAATAGTTTAACCTGCGCCAATGCATTTTCTCTTGATTTTACCTTACTATCATAATCACTAGCTCTGTAGGTATATTCTCTAATAAAAGTTTTTTCTTCAGCAATTAGTGCTCCAAATAGAAAAACTATGGATAAAAAATATTTAATCATTTTTTTCCCTGCTTAATCTCTTAAAGGCAAAATCTAAAATTATTAAGACCTGTAATAAAGTCATGACTTAAAATATATATTCTAATTAAAATATCACCCCTCCAGTAATATAAAAAATAATTAATAATTTAAATTAAAATGGTTAACACGTAAAAAGTACAAAAATTCAACTTAATTGCCTAGTCTTATATCTAAATTTAGTCTAAAACGTATCCTTTCAAGTATCCATTGAATATCTTGTGGAGAAGTATTCTCAGTTTCCCAACTCTGAAATAACGGTACAATAAAAGGACCTAAAACCATTCCAAATGCCGAATAATAATTTTCTTTTAGATCATCTCCACCAGAAACATCAAAAAATAATTTCCCTGGTAGTACTGGTAATTCTTGATCAATTTTTATTAACCATCGGGATTGTTTATTTGATAATCCATAATTTTCAACATCAACTCCCCTCATTCCATCTCCGTAATACATTTTTTCTAATATCTTCAAATCATTATTTTCTTGAGTGCGGTTAAATACCAGTTGCTCAAAATTTGGATCAACACTACCAAATAGGTAATTCTTGAATTGTTTAGGGATTTTTTTTGAGATCAAAAAGGAATGATACCCCATGCTTACGTTTGTTCTAATATTTTTTGATATTTTAAAATCAAAACCTGTCCTAAAAGTACTTTTTAAAAATTTATGATTAAAATCAAACTTAGTTCCAACAGAATACTTCCTAAAAATATTTGGCTGCCATTGTTTATTTAAAAATACCGATCCAATTAAATACTCGCCAGCATCATAAAAATTAGTATCTAAAGCATCCTCATTTAGATTGTGGTAAAAAAGTTTAAGATTTAAATTAATTTTAGGCGTATTGGTCAAAGGTTGTTTAATAAGTCCTTTAAAGGAGACTTTAAACCCATCTCTACCAGATATATTGCTTGCATTAAAGCCCCATGATCCTGAGTGAAAATTTAAAAATTGATTATAGTTTTTATTATATCCAAATCCCCCTAGAGGAGTTTTATTTTTAAAATCATATAATAAATTCATATAACTTGATTGACCATTATATCCAGGTAAAAAACCATTCCATATTGTAAGTCCTGGCGTAAAACCATTAAAGGTATTGTATGAAAAAAACCACGGCATGATATTTAAATCAATATTATGATATGTTGGCTTTTCAAATATAAAATTAAAACTTAAATTTCTTTTTGTAGAATTATTGACACGAAATACATCAGGCATAATATTATCTGGGTCAATAATTGCATAAGTTGCAGATTTGGGTGACTTTACTTCTTTTCTTTTTCCATCAAACTCTATCCATTCTCTTTGAATTTCTCTACGGTTTTTATTGTAATATGCTATTTCAATGGGTGTATTAAATGTGCCTTTATTTTCCACTATAAAGTCACCATTCTCTTTTTTTATTTCAAAATCAATGAAGCTGGTTTTATCAAAAACATTTTCAAAAAAAGATGTTAAATCATTGCCAGTATGCTTTTCAAAAGCTGAATAAAAATCATCAACACCTGGATGTTTAAATTTCCATGTCTCATAAAAATCTTTCATGATGATATCCATTTTTTCTTCACCAAGATAATGCTGAAGATATCTCATCATTATTGCTACTCTATTATAATTTTGACCATAGTTCACATAATTATAATTCTCATCTGCTGAAATATTTAGCGGCTGTAAATCTAAACTATATGGATTAGAGATTGATTGGATATAGTGAAAAAAGTGAACATCAAACCCTCTTCCTATTCCTAATTTATTTTGAATGAAATCATTGATTATTATTCGGTCATTTCTATTTTTATATTTTTTTTCCCAATATCGAATATTACTGTATTCATTTAGTCCTTCATCAAGCCAAGTATGATCTCTTTCATTATTACCTAGAATTCCATAAAACCAATTATGTCCAACTTCATGCATAATGACAAATTCTAATAGATCCTCACTCCCACTTCTTGAGATTACTGTGATATTTGGATATTCCATTCCGCCTCCAGCAGACATATCCCCATCGACAGCGGTAATATGATTATAAGGATAATCTCCATAAAACTTACTGTACCAGTATCCTGAATCGTGTAAATATTGTATTGAAGACTTCCATAATTTTGCATTCTTAGGAAGATACATACTCCAGAGTATGACCTCTCGGTCTGAGTCTTGCAATACTAGATTACCTTTTTGAACAATCCAATTTGGATCTGCAAACCAAGCAAAATCATGAATGTTCTCTTGTCTAAAGTGTAGTGTTTTATATTTTTGATCTTTATTTCCTATTTGTTTTTCTTGTTTATTTTTTTGTTTTATTTCTTTTTGAAGTTTTTTTACAGCTTTTTTAAACTCTTTTGATCTTAATCCATTTAGAGCGTCTCCTACTTTTGCTAATGAATCTAGCCAGGCTATTTCAGTTGCTCCGCCCACTAGATCTCCTGTGGCCATTATCCTATATTTTTTTGGTAAAGTTATTTTAACGTCAAAAGTACCAAACTCACTATAAAACTCACCCATATTTAAATATGGCATCGGATGCCATCCATTAATATCATAAACTGCCGGCTTAGGATACCACTGTGTAATCTCATAATGTTGACCATTATGTCCTAACCTAGATATTATTTTAGGTAATTTCACAAAGAAAGGGGTCTCAATTAAAATTTTCTCTTTAGGTTTAAGTGGTTCTGGTAAATTAATTTTAATGACATCATTCCATTGTGAATGATATTCCCACTCTGCTTTAATCCCATCTATCGAAAAGTCCAAACTATCAATAAATCCTCGATTTTTTTCTTTTGTATATTTGAATTTAGTATTTCCTAAACGAATAAATTGTTTTGCCAAAGCGCTCGAATCACTCTTATATGCATTTGGCCATATATGAAACCATAAATAGTCTAAGGTTTCATTTGAATTATTTATGTAAGTAATTTTCTCATAGCCTGATAGTGTATGCAAACTGTCATTTAATTTTACATCAATATTATAAGAAACATCTTGCTGAAAATATTTTTGACCGTACCCTACAACAATCAAAAAAATAAAACTTAAAATAATCTTTTTCATACCCACCTTACTTATTTTTATTAATAGATAATTTAAAAACCAAATATATCTTTATTATATCATATTGATTATACTTAGTTAGAATACATCTCTTTACAAATATAAAGTTAAATAGTTTGATTTACCCTTCTCAAACATCAGAAACCTAGATTAATATTGTTGAATTAGGAATAACCAAGTTATAGATAATTGGCTAATGTTTGTCCTAATCTGACTATTGAGTTTTGGTTCAGGCCATCTAACCATCCAACTTGATTATTAGGAAAACAAAGTACAACGGTTGAACCAAGAAAAAATTGGCCTAACTCATCTCCTTTTTTCAAGAAAACAGAACCTTCTCCGGTTTTAGGATAGTCCCATTTTTGAATGGTCCGGTTTTTTTTAAAATTAAAAGAATCCCAACTTACACGAATTCCTGATACTATCATTGCTCCTACCAAGACAACCGCCATCAAGCCTTTTTCTGTTTCAAATATGCAGGACAACCTTTCATTTCTAGAAAATAAATTATCCACACTATCCACAGTAACAGGATTCACAGAAAACAAGTCACCGGGAATATAGGTCATACTTTTTAGAGTACCAGAAAAGGGCATATGGATCCTATGGTAATCTTTTGGAGATAAATAGATTGTAGAAAATTCACCATCTATAAATTTTTTTTCTAAATCTTTCTCTCCTCCAAGAAATTCTAATAAAGAAAAAAAACGACCTTTTGCTTGAAAAATTTTCCCTGTTTTTATGGATCCAACTTGGCTTATTTCACCATCTACCGGACTGGAAATACAATTTCTATCTTGCGAAAAATTTCTAATGCCCGGTTTGAGTTGTCTAGTAAAAAAAGCATTAAAAGATTCATAAAGAAATGGGTTTTCCTCTACAGCTTCTTTCATATTTATATCATACCTATTAAAAAAAAATGATATAAATATATTTTTAATTTTTTTATTCTTAGAAGCTGCAAATGACCCAATTAACCTAGAAATTAAATGCTGAGGAACAATTTTTTGCAAAAATATAAATAAAAAGTCTCTCATATACTTAAAATAACCATATATTGATTTAGATTAACAAAACCCTAGAGGATTATAATTTATAATATTACTTGAATTCTTAATTTAAAAAATTATTTTTTTTAAAAATCAAAGCCTTTGCTTAGAGATAAACTATATTGATTATTATAAGGATTAATATTTGGAGTTAATGAAAATTTTAATTGCTGACCATACTTAAATCGAACTTTATCTCTTTTATCTTCAATTTTTTTGATTCCCCAAATACGATCATAGATAAAATCGCCTACAAGTATTAAAGCTCCTAGAAAAATTAGCCCCCCTCCTTCGTTATTATCAGATTCCTTTTGTATCTGTTGTAATCTATAATTTGTTTCTCCACCTTCAATACTTACTGGTATTTTTCTATACCAAGATTCATCTTCAGTATTAATATCATAAATTGCATAGCGATTTCTTAATTCAGATGTCGAAGTATCTGGCCAACTCACTTCTCCATTCATTGAAGCACCAGCAATAATAGCAGCAATTCCACCAAGGCCTACATAAAAGATCCTTTTGGCCATTTTCTTTTCTCCTGCATAATAGTGAGTGATTCCTGGGATAGGAATTGCAGACCATCCAAGAGCCTGACTTAACCTTCGATTCATATCTTTATATTCTTCAAAACTCATTTCTGAAGGTATTGGATATAAAGGTGTTTCTGAAAGTGGATCTGAATTATATCCAGACATATTTAAAGATTGTCCAAAAATTGATGTTAATGAAACAATTACAAAAAGAAATATTTTATTCATATGACTATCCTTAGTAAATATTGTAATAATTATTTATTCTAATTTCGATATTTAAATTCGGATCATTTTTATCAATATTATTTGATCTAAAAATTTTATCCAACTCTTGGTCAATATCTGTTTTTGAAACATTACCTTTAGCTGTCACAAAAATATTAGTTTTTTCTAAATCATTTTTAACTATTTTTTCTAACTTAACATCAATACTTTTAGCAAAGTCTGAAATGACTTTGTCATGTCCAGTCTTAATTTCAAATTTTGTGTCTACATTACCTAAAAAATAAAATAAAAAAAGTGTACCACAAAATCCAATTAAAACCCCTATAGTTAAGCTTTTTTTCTCAATTTTCATGTATTAGCTTGATAGATTATAGATAATTATAATGAAATGCCATATAAATAATAATTTTTAAGCCATTAAAATATGTTCTAGGATAATATCGGTTTTTTTAATGTTTTATTTTTTAGTTCATATTCACGAATTAAATACGCAAACATAATGACACCTATGATGTATAAAAAAGCTGTGATTAGAAAAATTTCATAATAACGATAATTGAATAAACGTAACCACTCAAATAATTTCGCACTAAAAAACCAGGATGCACTCCATAAACTTGAGCTAATTGCACTAATGAGTTCTTGATTTTTTTTCCCAACATAATTCATCATCAATTCGTTAGAAGCAGGGTGAGCCATATGCATTAATGGTTGCCTTAATATATAAGCTATAATCGCGATAGTAAATGCAAAAGAAAATTCAGCATATAGCTCCATCATTGCCATCAAGATCAAACATAAAATTGCCAAACTTTGAACCACAACAATCGTCATCCAATACCCATATTTTTTTCTTAAAGATGGCACAAGTAAAGAAAAGATAAATACTAATAATGCAGTAAAACTACCTAATAGACTGTATTGGCTCGAAGATAACCCAAAAACAGAGTTGAAAAATAAATTTACAAATGGTATCGTTAAACCCGCTCCAATAGATATTAATACTAATGGAGATATAGCCTTAAAGATCATGTTCCAATCATAAGATTTTCGAATAGAAAATATTTCCTTTTTTGCTTTATTTAATGGAGTCACTTCGTCAATTTTAAGTGCAAAGTATATAGCTGAAGAGCCTATGACAGTTATTATCCAAAGAATAACTCTTTCATTAAAAATTAGAGTATAAGGTCCAATATCTAAAATAGAAAGCCAATCCAACCCACTAATTATAATACCAGAAAGCATCGTAGCCATCGCCCAAGTTGAAGCGCTTAAAGAGAGCGCTTCTGTACTGTTTTCTGATGTGGTTATTCTGATAATAAAAGGCAATGAACAAACTCTCATCAACATGACCCCAATACCCCAGAGTAGAAACCCTAATTGAATTAAACTTAGTAAATTATAAAAAACAGACTCAATAATAAGAATACTAGTTAAAGGCACAATCAAAGCTGCAAATATAAAAAAGGGCTTTAATTTTTTACCTTTAATATATATACCTAAAGGTACTGCAAAAACTAGAGCTCCAATAAATCTCAAGGAATTTAGTGAAGCTATCGATGGATCACTAAACCCCTGCTTTCGAAGAAAGATATTCAAGATAAGTATGAAAGCAACATGAATAAGGCTAAGGGTGAATTCCAGAAGAATAACTAAAAGTATATTTTTTGGTAAGTTATAATAACTTAAAAAAATTTTTGAGATCAAAATTACTTTAACTCAATTTTATCTATTATTAAATTAAATTTTTCTGCTCTCTTATTTCCAATTAAAAAGCCAATCTCTTGTAAATATTTGCCTGAAAAGTTGGGTTGATTAAGCATCCGTCCTCTAAAAACGGGATACATACTCTTTAGGTCAACTTCAATAGTTTGCCAATCATTTTTAGTTTTAATGTTTGCAACATAAGAGAAATAATCATTGATATTTTCCTTGATTCTAATTTGATACCTTTTACCGTCTCCTTTTACGCGTATCAATAGTTTATCGTACTGGATTACTTTCTTTTTTTTGAATTGATATCGTACTGATGAAAAGCCACCATTATTTCTTAAAGATATATTGCCACCAAACCTACCATGACCATCATCATCTATTTTTAAATAACCTGAAGACCTACCACCCATAACAACGTCGTCAACTATATACCAGTTTGATAGACTGCTTTTTTTATTGAAATCAAATAGCATATACGGTTCTAGCCCATTAAGTTGAGTTAATAAGAGTAATTGTACTATAAGAAAATTAAAAATGATATCGCTTCTAATCCTTCAAATAAAATAAATAATGTTCATGCTTTATTTCTATTTATTTTATCAAGCCAAAGAAGACCAATAATTGTTTTCACATCTGTTATTTGACCTTTCCAAATCATTTCTAAGGCTTCCTCTAAACGAAGCGAAAAAAAATCTAAAAACTCATCCTCGTCTAGTTTTGAGGTCGTTTTTTCTAAATCTTCTGCAAGATATATCCACATTTTTTCATTAGCAAAACCTACAGCAGGATGAATTTTAGTTAGGTAGGTAATTTTATTTGCTCTATAACCAATTTCTTCTTCTAATTCTCTCTCAGCGCATTCTATAGGTAACTCATTTCGATCAATTTTGCCTGCGGGGAGTTCTATCATATGATTTAAAACTGGATATCTATACTGCTTTACTAATGCAATTTTTTCATCTGGAAGGATTGGGATTAAGCAAACTGCTCCTGGATGATTAATCCATTCCCGAGTACTACTTTTTCCATTAGGAAGAAGGACCTCATCTTTTCGGACATCTAAAAGACGACCTTGATAAATAATCTCAGTAGAAATCTTTTTTTCTGTTAGATCAGACATATATAAAAAAACATCATTTTAATCTTTGGTGCTGCCTCAGCATGCAATCATTCATTATAAACATGATATTTGCTTTTTTTGAAAGTTCAGCAGCTTCTTCACTAATGATTCCATCCTGCAACCAAATTGCTTTTGCATTAATATCTATAGCATCTGTTACAATAGGTAATACATATTCAGATCTTCTAAAAACATTTACAATATCAATAGAAAAAGGAATCTCTTTTAAATTTGTATAACATTTTTCATTATTAATAAATTTTTGTCCTGGATTTACAGGTATAACCTGAAATCCATTATTTTTCATGTATAAAGACACATAATGACTTGGTCTTTCTGGCTTTGGACTCATACCAACCACTGCAATCTTTTTTAATTTAAAAATACTTTTAATTAGAGTTTGCTTATTCAAATCAACTAAAAATTAGAATTATTTTAAAAGTATAACTTTTTGAGTTTCACTTCTGCCTTTAAAGTCTACAGAAAAGAAATATATCCCGGCACTAACAAATTTTCCCTGATCATTTGTCGAATCCCATTTAATTGAATGAACACCAGCTAATTGAGACTCATCAATTAAATTTTTTATTATTCTACCATTTACATCGTATACATTTACACCAACAATGCCTTCATCTGGGATAATATATTCAATTTGTGTTGAAGGATTAAAAGGGTTAGGGTATGCACCTTTAATCATGAATGATTTTGGAGTTATTTCATCTTGAATAGATAGGTCAACTTGCTCATAAACACGTACATAATCTATCTCAAATTTTACAGGAAAAATACTATCATCAATTCCTTGTTGTCCACCCCAGGTTCCGCCGATTGCTAGGTTTATAAGCAGATGAAAATCTTGATTAAAAGGCCAAGTTTCAAAGTTATTTTGATTATCGTTATAATAAGTAAAAAATTGAGTATCATCTACATACCATTTAATGGATTGTTCACTCCATTCTATAGTGTAAGTATGAAAATCTGTAAATACATCATTCATTTCAATATGTCCACCAATTTGAGTTCCATCCATACCATTATTATTTTCTGTATGAATGGTTCCATGTACATGGAATGGATTATAGCCAACGTGTTCCATTATATCAATCTCTCCACTTTCTGGCCAACCTCCATATACCCCATCCGTTGACAACATCCATATGGCTGGCCATGTTCCGGTCCCACTCGGTAACTTTGCTCTAATTTCTAATTTCCCATACTTCCAATCACCTTTATTTTTTGTGGTCATTCTTGCAGAAGTATAATTCATACCACCAAAATTTTCATTGACAGCCTGAATAACCAATTTACCATCATCAATATATGCATTTTCAGAATCGCTTGTATAGTATTGAGCTTCATTATTTCCCCAACCCCAGTTACCTGTTCCAATTTCAAAATTCCATTTATCTGAATTTATCTCAGGTTCAGAAAATTCATCATTCCAAATCATTGAATAATTAATGACCTCTTCATCACATGACTCATCACAACTATTAAAGCAAAAAGGACCTACTGTTAAATCATCACTACTAATGACAACCTGCCTATCATGATATTGACCATATGCACATCCCCCTTCAATTAAACCATCATCATTTTCCCAACCAGGACCATCCCAATAATCATAATACCCATTACGAAATTTATATGTATAGGTACCAGGACTAATATTTGTGGTTAAAGTCCATATATCATTTTCACCTTCTGACATTTCTATGCCAGATGGACCATTTAAGTTACCACCTGACACATAAACCGCTGGATAATCGCCGTCACCAGACACTACTGCTTGATCTGACATGTCTACCATAAATGTAACTTCAGCTGCAGACAATGCAGAAATGTAAATGAAAATTAACTTAAAAAGAAAAATCATACAGATTCCTTTAAAATTGTTTTATTATAAAAATGCGAAGCGAAAAGTAATAATGATTTTTTTTGGGTGCTATCTTAATTCTATTAATTTTGAACTTTCTATGGCCTTACTAAAAAAATATCCCCTAACTATTCTGATGTAAAGGATGACGCAGGATAACCTTCTAAATTAAATAATGTAGCCTTTGAAGTATCATCCCATGCATATCTAACAAACTGAGGTTTCTGAACTTGATCAGAAGAAGCTTCTATTGTTTCTCCAATAATTTTTATATCCGCTTTAAAATATTTTTTATTTAATGATGCTATCTCAAATTCATTTCTTAGGTTTTGTTTAATTAAAAGTCCTGAACCAACATAATCAAAGGTTACAATTATTTTATCTTTTTCAATTTCAGCTTTTTTAAATAAGGGGCCTGATGATATACCTAAATAACCATAATCATTGTTTAATGCTAATTTTGCAAGTCTATAACCTACCGCATGCTTGTTTGAGGGATGGATATCATAATTTTCTCCAATATCTAAAGTAACAACCATACCTGTTTTAGGAATTTTTAAAGTATTTCTTTGCACTTCTCTGAGCGATGAGTTTGTACCGTAATAATTAAAATATGGAGCAATCTGGACATAATAAAAAGGAAAATCCATACCCCACTTATCTCTCCAATCTTCAATTAAAGCTTTAAAAAGTTCTCCATACTCGCTGTGACGAAATGCATTATTCTCGCCTTGATACCATATGGCACCTTTTATTTTATAAGGAATAAGAGGATGAATCATTCCATTATAGATAGATCTTGGAGTAGAGAAACCAAAGGAGTTAATTGGAGGTCGTTTTGAAAAATCGATATCTGGTTTATTATACAAAAAATAATTTTGGTAAGGGTATTTATATTCATTTAACTGTTTAAAAACTTCTGCAGACAATCTATAACTCCACTCTCCATTGAGATTAATTAAAGAATCTTCTCCAATTAAAAGTATTTCCCCAATCTCTCCAGACCCATAAAATCTAATGGCTATTTCATTTTTACCTAACTTGAGCTTATCTTTTGATATTGGTATTAAAGTTTCTAGTTTGAATGGATATGTTGAATATTGCTTTTTAAAATCTTTCCCCAGTTTGTCATAGTAATTATTATCTTCTTTATTCCCAAATGTTGAGATCAATTTTTTTCCATTTATGTAAATATCGTATTCCCTTAGTTCACCAGCCCATCCTAAACTTATTTCATCAAATTTTAATTTATAATTGATTTTGCTCTCCTTGCACATAAATTTTTTCTTTAAAATAACAACACCTTGAAAATCATTAGATGGTAAAATATTTTTTATGCTACCGGGTAATTTAATTTTGTTCCAATTTTCAAAATTATCTTGCTCGTCTATATAGACTTGGTCATATAAATTCAAAGCTCTCCAATCTGAAATAAAAAAGTCGCTATAGTTCATGTTAGAGTCTATTTTATCAGTGTATGATCCAAGCATCAAATCAAAGCCACTAGAAGGCATAGCTATAGATTCAAAATTAGAAAACCAATCAATTGATTTTTTAAATTGAGATTTTTGATTAGGAGTAAATGTAATTTTATTTTTAAACCCATCGATATTTAGTAGCTTCTCTTTACTTATCCAAGACTCAATATCACTGCCACCCCAACTTGAATGAATAATTCCAATTGGGATTTTTAATTCTTTATGTAACTTCTTTGCAAAGAAATATGCTACTGCACTAAAGTTTTCAATTTTATCTCCTTCGGCTTTTGTCCAAAGACCATCAATATCTACGGTTGGATTTAGAAGATATTCCTTTTTTACATTAAACATTCTAATCTTAGGATAATTTGCATTGTTAAGTTCGTATTCTGAACTATCGGTAGTGTTGCAGCAATAATTAAAATCCATTTCCATATTTGACTGTCCTGCTGCAAGCCAAACCTCTCCAATCAAAACATCTTCAATAACCACAACTTCTGTATCAGAAATCACCTTAATTGAAAATGGGCCTCCTGCATCTGGTGTTTCTAAGTTCGAATCCCAATTCCCTAATGAATCAGAAAGTATATTCGATGAATATCCCCATGAACATTTGACATCTATTTCCTCATTTGGACGAGATTTTCCCCAGATTGGTACAGTCGAATTTCTTTGCAATACCATTTTATGTGTAAAAAGATTATTTAATGATAAATAATTTTGTTTTGATTGACATGATATAACGAGGAATACAAAAATTAACCTTTTTAATTTCACATTAAACTTCACTTTTTTTCCAAAATATTTTTTACTTCTGAAGCTATTAATTCGCCCACCTTAGCATGTCCTAACTCATCTAGGTGCAAGCCATCTATTTTTGATACTTTTACCTTATTACCAAGATTGATATAATGACAATTATTATCTCTTGCTAAATTTGAAAAATAATCATGAAATTGATTTGATTTTTCCATACCTCCTGTAAATACTGGTTCATTATTCGCATCAAGGTAACCCTCATGCAATAAACGAGGAGGTCCAACTAACAGTATCTCAGGAGGACTTTTTAGATCTTTTCCATAGGTTGATTTATTTATAATTCTTATAAGTTTTTCTAATCCTAAAGAAATTTCTTTTATAGTCCTATCAAAAATCACTTTTAAATCATTTACACCTAATAGTATAATTACTAAGTCTAATGGTGAATGAGTGTACAAACATGGCTCTAAATAACTTGTGCCACTCCTTCCTTGAATGTCAGGATACTCTACATTAGTCGTTCTTCCATTTAAACCTTCTTCAATCACAAAGTAATCATTGCCTAATAAATTTTGCATAAATCCAGGCCATCTAAGATCTCTAGAATATCTCTCCATATGAAAAGTTTCATAATCAAAAATAATTGGCACAAATCCCCAAGTGTTTGAATCTCCAAAACAAAGTATATTTTTTTTATTCATAATTATTCCTTTTAAACTTGATAAATAAAATATTTTAAAGTGATTTTATTTATCAGATGATACAAAACCATCCCAGTTTCGCATATAGTCTATGAATGTGTCACTAAGGTCAACACTCCTAAGATACTCTTTAGAAAATGGTGGCAATGGTGGATTATAATCTTTTTTTGAAAGGTGTTTAGCCCAATCTGGATAGGCAATTCCAACTCTACCAACCCCTACAAGATCCGCACCTTGATTGAGAAGTTCCTCAGCATTTTTAGAGGACCAAATTCCACCTGTACTTATAACAGCAGGTAATTTATCTATTGATTCAGTAAACCACTCCGTTAATTTTTTAGGATTATTTGGATATTCAATTGATCTAGAAAAAACATCCCAACATGATAAATGAATAAAATCAATACCTTCATTTACTAAAATTTTTGTTAATTCAATACTCTCACTTAGTGTTATGCCAAGGTTTTTAATTTCAGGGGAAATGCGAACACCGACAATAAAAGATTCTGATACTTGCTTTTTTATGGATTTATATATCTCTAATAAAAACTTAGATCTTTCAAAAATACTTCCTCCCCATTCATCTTCTCGTCTATTTGATTTATATCCCAGAAATTGGGATATTAAATATCCATGTGCACCATGTAGCTCTATTCCATCAAATCCTGCCTGTTCACAACGAATTGCAGATTCTGTGAACTGTTTTATCAACCTATAGATATCACTATCTGAGCATGCTTTTGAAAAACCACTTTCAGATTCTTTACATTCATTTATACTTGCAGATATAGGTACTACTCCTGTAATCTTCTGAGGTGAGCGCATTCCGCCGTGAAATAATTGTGCCAGACTAATAGAACCCTGTTTTCTAATATTATTGGTTAATATTTTTAAGCCATCAATTTGATGATTTGAAAATACACCTATCTCACCTTCCCAGCCTTGTCCGTCTTTCGATATATTGGCGGCTGCAGTAGTAACAATACCAAAGCCGTCCTTAGCTCTACGTGTAAGCCAATTAATTTCATGTTTAGAGATAGAACCATCTTGATGACTCTGCTTATTGGTCATTGCAGCTAAAACCGTTCTATTTGATGAATTGACACCCGTCCTTGTAAAAGTGAACGGTTTTGATGGATGGATTATTTTTTTAATATTAATAAGTTTACTTTGCTTATTAAAAACCCAACATATGGGCAGCTATTGAAAATATATCATTAATATCTATCTCATTATCTTCATTAAAATCAAATAAATAATAATAAGACGAATTATTTGAACTTTGATCGCTCATTTCAAGTAAATCCTGTATATTAATTACCTGATCAAAATTAACATCTCCAATAATTTCAATATTCATATTTTGACTGAAGAACTCCCATACTTCAGCACTTGCATTAATATCCATATTCCCATAGGCTCCAGGCCAATCATGACCACCGTTGATGACTTTATATAACCAAACTTGATTATCATAAATACAGTTTTGATATTTTTCAGTAATAATATAACTGCCATCAGACGTATTTACATTTTCGAGAGTATCAATTACTAAGAGATTGCATTCATTTAATCCACTCCATAACTGAATAATTGTATCAATATCCATATAAATGCCCCAACCTTCAGAATTATCATAATCCCCTGAGTAAGATGAAACATCATCGTCAGTTCCATGGATTTCAAAAACAGATATAGGTTCTAGTGGTTCACACACATCATAAAACCAACTCATCATTGTTCCTGAAACAGGAGCTACTGAGCAAAATATATCTGATGCCTGGCAAGCCAATAAATAGCTAAGTTCTCCCCCATTTGACATTCCTGTACTAAAGGTATTATTGCGACTCAAATTATATTCTGTTTGCAAAAATTGTGCTAATTCAATTATAAATCCAACATCATCTACGGTTTGATTTGAATGAAAGTCATAACCTACGTTCCAAAATGCATTCCCAGATCCATCTATAGTTCCTTGAGGATAACAAACAGCAAATTTTTCATTGTTAGCAATATTATTCATCCCTGAGTAATTCATAATACCAGCAGCAGATCCCGTATACCCATGAAGGACAAAAACTAAAGGGGCACCTATTTGAATTGAATCTGGTATAAATAAATAGTAGCTTCTATTTTGCCCATCATAATTGTAGTTGAAAACCTCTTGAGAATAAGCATTATTGTTTAACAAATAAAAAATATAAAAAGAAATTAATTTATTTTTAGGACTCATTCTGTAATTCCACCCTTTATTTTTTTCAAATAAAAACATATAAAAATTAAATTATTAATAAAAACCTAATAT
>Ga0208277_1000679_pt1 | contig 20024 bp, 20 predicted proteins | sample ETNtaG_5_FD_185782 | JGI IMG/M metagenome (GOLD analysis project Ga0208277, IMG submission 185782) | Marine microbial and viral communities from oxygen minimum zone, Eastern Pacific Ocean - ETNP201406SV205 (SPAdes) (version 2) | ecosystem: Environmental > Aquatic > Marine > Oceanic ...
GCAGTGTCTGTAGGCGATTTGTTTGCCGGCGCCCTTATCCCAGGAGTATTTTTAGTATTATTTTATATTTCTTACATATTGCTAATCTCATATATAGATCCGAAATCAGCACCAAAGAATAAAGAATCCGATATTGGCCTCGAGAACCCGAAAAAAATTATATCGTCATTAATACCTCCTCTCGGTTTAATGGTATTGGTTTTAGGTTCTATATTGTTGGGAATGGCAACACCGACTGAAGCAGCTGGAATTGGTGCTTTTGGGGCACTCATTATTTCTTATACTAGAAAAACATTAAATAAAAAAATCGTTTTAGAAATTTCCAATTCAACATTAAAAATTACTGGAATGGTGTTCTTTATCTTAATCAGTGCTTCGGTTTTCTCTCTAGTTTTTAGAGGATTCAGTGGAGATGAATTAGTTCATAATTTCTTAACAGGGCTGCCTGGAGACAAAGTATCGGCAATGATAATTACCATGATTGTAATTTTTATTTTGGGCTTTATTCTTGACTTCATAGAGATTACATTTGTAGTTATTCCAATTGTTGCTCCAATTCTTCTTGGAATGGGATTTGATCCAGTTTGGCTCGGAATAATGATAGCCATAAATCTACAAACTTCTTTTTTGACCCCTCCGTTTGGATTTGCACTCTTCTATTTAAGGGGTGTTGCACCTGACACAGTAAAAACTCAACAAATCTATAAAGGAATTATCCCATTTGTATTTATACAAATAATAATGTTAGTAGTTCTCTCGATTTATCCAGAAATAGTCACATTTCTGCCAGACTATATTTATTCAAATTAATTATCTTTCAGAATTAATTCGCATTTCCAGATAAGATAATTCAGTAATTTTCTGATTAGCAGAGGATTTTTTCATAAAACTCTCTATCGACCTCTGAATCTCCAACGAAGCGGAGTCATCCGATACCAAATCTTTAATTGAGTTTTCTGCATGAAATTTTAGTCCATTGAATACAGATTGTGGTATTTCTTTGAGCTCAATGTTTGGGTCATTGCTTAATTTTTCAAGTGCAATTGCATTACCCCACATATATTCTGATGTCATATTAAGGTTCGAGCTTTGACATGCAATTTTTACAATATTTTGAAGATCTGGCGGGAGTGATTCCCATGCTTCTTTGTTAATTATGCATTCTATATTTGGTCCGGGCTCGTGAAACCCCGGATAATAATAATATCTGGCCGCCTTATGAAGGCCCAATGATACATCATTATAGGGGCCCACCCACTCTGCAGCATCAATAGCTCCTGTTTGAAGTGACGTAAATATTTCAGACCCAGCCATCGTGACTTGTATAGCGCCAGCTCTTTGCATAATCTCGCCACCTAATCCTGGCATTCTAATTTTAAGGCCAGCAATATCATCAATTGAATTTATTTCCTTATTGAACCAGCCAAGCATTTGAACTCCAGTATTCCCAACTGGAAAAGGGACAAGATTGAATGGCTGATATAATTTTTGCCATAAATCTATACCTCCACCAAAATAAAGCCATGCGTTTGTTTCATTAACGTTCATACCAAATGGAACTGTTGTGAAATATGGAGCGGCAGGCAATTTTCCTCGATGATAATACGATGAGTCATGTCCCATCTGGGCTGTGCCTTGACTAACCGCATCAAAAACTTCTAATGAGGGCACTAGCTCGCCTCCTGAAAAAACCTTTATTTTAAGTCTGCCATTACTGGCTTTTTCAATATCTTCGGCCAGCTTATTAGCTCCTGTACCTAAGCCTGGCAAATTAGGAGGCCATGATGTGACCATATTCCAATTATATTTCTCTTTGAACGCTTTTTCTTTTTGAGTGGCTTCATTTTCTGCAGAACAGGCAACAACTCCAGCAGTTGCAGTTATACCGGCGACAAAATCACGTCGTTTCATATTTTCACCATCATATTAAAAGTACAGTACGCAGTTTAAAGCGTCACAGTTTAAGTGCAATAGATATTTTATAGTTATTTTATCCCACTAATATACTAATTATTCCTATTAATATTTTTTATATCCCACTTATATTATTAATATATCATTTGTGGTATTTTAGATATTAAATTAGCCATTCTTTATTATAAATGTGGAGATTTAAACATAATTTATCATGTTTGTTGATTTATTCTATGCTTATATTATAGATTGATTCAATGATTACGTTAATTCAGCGGGTAAAAGAAGCGAGTGTATCTATAGACTCGATTAAAATTTCATCGATAAATGCAGGAATTCTAGCTTTTATTGCTTTTACACCGGCCGACAAAGAACCGCAATTAATAAAAATGTCAGATAAAATTCTGGGTTATCGAATTTTTTCTGATGACGATGGCCGTATGAATCGAAATATAATTGATGAGAAGCTGGATCTTCTTATTGTTCCACAGTTCACACTCGCCGCAAATACTAAATCTGGAACCAGGCCTAGTTTTTCTTGTGCCGCAAATCCACAAATTGGCAGGGACTTGTTCATTCAATTTTTAGAAATTATAAAATCAAAGTATAGAAATATAGAATCAGGTAAATTCAAAGAAAATATGGACGTATCCCTTATTAATGACGGCCCAGTTACATTTTGGCTTGAAGTCAATTAGAATTAAACAAATATCACTTACATATTTGCATAATTTATACACAAGACGCACTATGTAATTAGATTTTTGAACATATATTTAAACAAATACATAGGAGTATGATAGATGTTATCAAACATCGGGCCATTTCAACTGCTTATTGTGCTTGCAATAGTGCTTGCAATATTTGGCACAAAAAGACTTCGCACCCTTGGCTCAGACTTGGGTAGTGCTGTAAAAGGTTTCAGATCTGCAGTAAATGAGGCAGATAAAGAGCCATCCGAGGAAATTGATTTTTCCGAATCTAACGCAGCTAACAAAAATGAAGAAAATAATAATTCATAATTACTGAGTGGGTCTGCTATGTCAGGTATAGGTTTTTGGGAACTAATAATTCTCTTTCTGATTGGATTAATAGTACTAGGGCCAAAAAGACTCCCTCAAGTTGCAAATCAGATTGGCGAATGGATGGGTCAAGCCAAAAGAATGACCAGAGTTATGAGAAGGCAGCTTGAAGAGGAAATTGAAATGGATGATCCATTAGAATCATTAACGCTGGACAATACAAAAAAAATTAACCCAGACTATTTCGACACAACAGACAATCTTAATGAAAGGTCTAAAGACCCTGTTTTAGTCGCCGATAATGAAGAATCGCCCTCTGTTGATACCGGAAGTCCTGATCCAAAAGAAAAGCAATAGCGAATAATTTCATGTCAGACCAAACAGAAGATGAAGAGCTAGCAGAGGGAACATTACTTTCTCATCTGATTGAATTAAGGAGCCGGCTATTAGTAATCGCAGCGGCCGTTGTAATTGCTTTTGTTGTTTTATTGCCCTTTTCAAGAGACATCTTTACTTTAGTGTCAGAACCACTAAGAGAAGTGCTTCCCGGTAATGCAATGATTGCTACAGCAGTAGCATCACCTCTATTAACGCCATTTAAACTTACTTTTTTTGCTGCATTATTTTTAGTAATGCCAGTAGTTCTATTTCAAGTTTGGAACTTTATTGCGCCAGGTTTATATAAAAATGAAAAAAGATTTGCAATACCATTACTCGCAACAAGCATTGTGCTCTTTTATCTTGGTATAGCTTTTGCGTATTTTGTTGTTTTTCCATTAATTTTTGGTTTTTTTACTTCAATCGCACCGGAAGGTGTTGAAGTTCAAACTGACATAACCCAGTTTTTAGATTTTATTACTACAATCGTATTTGCATTTGGAATAGCATTTGAGGTACCGGTGGCAACAGTTTTAATTGTATGGGCTGGGCTAACAGATATAGAAAAGCTTGGAAAAGCAAGACCTTATGTTTTTTTAATGGCATTCATAGCCGGAATGTTTCTTACCCCACCTGACGTAATAAGCCAAAGCTTATTAGCTGTCCCAGTATATTTGTTATATGAACTTGGGATCATTATGTCCAGAATTTTTATTAAAAATAAAACAGATGATTGACTGTGACAACCAATAAGAAAAATGTTCTTGGTCATCCCATTGGACTAGTGACCTTATTTTTTACCGAGATGTGGGAAAGGATGAGCTACTATGGGATGAGAGCATTACTTGTTCTGTTTATGACAGATCAGATTAACAATGGTGGTATGGGTTTAAATGATACTAAAGCAACCGCCATCTATGGTATCTACACCGCCTTTGTTTATTTAGTTGCCCTACCAGGCGGGTGGGTTGCGGATAAATATATAGGCGCACAAACTGCCATACTTTATGGTGGCACAATTATAATGTGCGGCCACTTCGTGCTTGCGATTCCATCAACAAATGCATTTTTTCTTGGGCTTTTGCTCGTAATTGTTGGTACTGGGCTTTTAAAACCAAATATAAGTGCTGTCTTGGGTGATTTATATTTACCTGGCGACCCAAGAAGAGATTCTGGCTTTTCAATATTTTACATGGGAATAAATCTTGGCGGCATGCTAGGTCCAATGATTTGTGGCGCCCTTGCTCAGAATAATAACTTTGGTTGGCATTATGGCTTCGCATTTGCCGGAATAGGTATGTCGCTCGGGATATTTCAGTTTTATAAAACAAAACACTACCTTGGTGACGCTGGATTAAAAAACAATTTGTCTAGTGCACAGAAAAATGGTGTAAAAATTTGTTTGGGAGCTCTGCTGCTTGCACTAATTATTATTAGTCGATTTGACTTTAGTACAATTGATTTTATAAAAATATCGCGCATTACTACTTATTTAATTTTAATTACATCTATCTGTTTTTTTATATATGTTTTGTATTTTGCAGGACTAACTAAAGTTGAATTTAAAAGAGTTTTGGTAATCTTGGTTTTATTTCTCGGGGCAGCCATATTTTGGTCTGGATTCGAGCAAGCAGGATCTTCATTGAATTTGTTTGCTGATAGATACACCCAGCTAGATTTCAGTTGGATTAATATTTATTCCTCATGGTTTCAATCGGTAAATTCAATATTTATCATTTTATTCGCTCCAGCATTTGCATATTTATGGGTACAGTTGGCGAAAAAGAACATGAATCCATCCATCCCAACAAAATTTGCTGCTGGATTATTATTCCTGGCCCTTGGCTTCCTTATGATGGTTTTTGCATCAATTATTGTTGCTGACGGTGAAAAAGCTTTGCCAACATGGCTGCTGATGACATACCTTTTTCATACTTTTGGTGAGCTTACCTTATCACCTGTTGGATTATCTGCGACAACAAAATTGGCCCCGAAAAAACTTATGGGTCAGATGATGGGAATGTGGTTTGTTGCCTCTGCTTTAGGTAATTTAATAGCGGGTCAAATTGCTGGTGAATTCAAGGATATTGTCAATTTCCCAAGCCAATACTTAAATATTGTAATATTTTTATCTGTGGCAGGATTAATTTTTATGCTACTAAGTAAGAAATTGCAAAACCTTATGGGTGGTATTCACTAAAAAATTTACTGACCGAAACAAACACCAGCATATGCAATTTTTACTTTTGCATTATCTAATAAGCACCGATTATCATAGGTCGTTTTATCTACACCACAAACTGGTGCCCAAATTTCTGGACAGTATTTTCCTTGCTCTGGGCATAAACCAGCAAATTGAATGTTAACACCCGATCGTTCAGCTATACATGCATTCATATACGTTTGTTTGTTTGCACCGCAAACGGGGGCATATGTTTGTGTACATGATCTTGTTCCACAAGCACCAACTGAAAAACTGTTATAACCAGCTGCTTCGGCAAAGCAAGCATTTTCAAATGATTGGCCATTAACACAGACAGGAGCGATAATTTTAGGGCATGAACTTGTTTTACAGGCGCCTTTATTTTGAACAATCATTCCTTCTGAGGCTGCTAAACATCTATTTTTGTATGTTTGTCCATTAATGCCACAAACTGGATCTAGCTCAATTGTGCATCCATCATTTCCGTCACATACTCCGGACCTTGAAATTTCTATTCCAAATACAGTTGCAATACAAGCATTGTCATATGTTTTGTTATCGATTCCACAAACAGGATTGTATGCAGTTTCACATTGCATGGATGGGTCCTGACAAACTCCATCACTTATAATTTCTGCGCCTGCTAATTCTGCGAAACATCTATTTGCAAAGGTGTTCCCATCGGCCGAACAAACAGGTTTAAAACCGTCATCACATCTAATCGCATCGTCTTGGCCGTCTTCTTGCCCGAAAGTGGGAGTTACAATAATAATGAATAAACAACAGAGCAATTTTAATAAAATTTTCATACAATTTTTTTTCGTGCCTCACCCCAAAAATTATAAGAAGCAAATTTATAGCCAGGTATATACATTTGATTGTTTTCATATACCTCAAAACCAGATGATTCTAATATTTTAGGAATATTTCTATTGAGATTACAGCCGCCTGCTATTTTCTTCCATATGGGATTAATAAAGTTTTGCATAGTTTGAACATATTTATCCGGAGCGATACCATGCTCAGAGAAAAGAATCATTCCGTTAGGCTTAAGAACACGATGAATATTAGTTAACGCCTGCTTCAAATTAGGTATGGTACAAAGGACATATGTAAAGACAATAGTATCAAAACTGTTATCTTCCATATCAAGTTCTTCGCATGGCATTGTGAGAAAATTGACATTCAGCTCTGTTTTATTAATGGCTTTTCTTGCAAGAATTTGCATATCTTTTGAAGGCTCAAGTCCCCAAATTTTATTAACTTTTTTCGGATCATAAAAGCTGATATTCAAACCTGTTCCAATTCCAACCTCTAGAATATTCCCCTTGGCTCTGGGTATTATTTTTTGTCTTTGTTTTGATGTGGGGCCTGATGAACAAAATGTGTCAACTAAATGAGGCAGTATCTTTCTTTCGTATATATTCATAAACTTAAAAATAATTTTTTCTATTTTTAAGAAGGGTAATCGCATTCGACAAATATGCATCTTTATTAAAAATTTCGGTTTTTTTCAAGTCTAGATCTTTCGTATCTTTATAAGAAACTTTTATATCTGGTTTAATTCCTATGTCAGATATTGGGTCTCCAGACGGCCTAAAATATCTTGCAGTAGTTAAAATTAAAGCGCCTCCATTTGAGAGAGGAACAACTTCTTGAATAGAGCCTTTGCCATAAGTTGCTGCATCACCGACAAGGATCGCTCTTTTATTATCTTGTAAGGCGCCAGCGAAGATTTCAGCTGCTGATGCTGAATTTTTATTAACAATTAGAGCGATTGGCAATCCATATAATATATCGTTTTCGCTTGCAGTTCGGACGAAAATTAATTCATTGTCTCGTCCTTTAGCCGAGACAATTACGCCTTTTTTCAAAAATAAATCAGAAACATCGATAGCAGCTTCTAATGTACCTCCAGGATTATCTCTAACATCTATAACAAAGCCCTGGATTTCTGAAATACTGTTACAGTTATTTTTGACTGTATTACTTATTTCAAACTTTGTCTTATTGTTAAAAGTATCAATTTTTAAATAACAATAATATGAATCAACAACCTTAGATTCTGTGCTTGGCAGTAAAAAATTTCTTTTTTTAATTTTAAATATTAAATCATCGCTTATTGAATTTCTTGAGATAGTAATTGTGGTATCTATTTTAGAGTTTGCTATTAGGTCTCTTAGATTTATTTTGGAATTATCGTGTACAAATTGATTATTAATTTTTACAATTTTATCACCCTTAATAATTCCGGCTTCTTCTGCAGGTGAGCCAGAAAAAACATTTGTTATGATATTATGATATTGGTCTATTTTAAGGCCTATGCCCCTGTATATACCTTTTGCTCCCAGAACTACGTTTTCGTATTCCGATGCATCAATGTATTCAGAGTATTTGTCTAGATTATTAATAATTTGATCGATATTTGCTGACTTATTCTCATAATCTATCTCATTGATATATTTTTGATGCACTTTGTCTAAAACTTCATCGCGGAGAGAATGATATTTTCTACTCTCATGTTTCTCTATAAGAAAAAAATCATCAAAAGAAAATGTCAGGCCAATCATTATCCCTATAATTGCAGCTAAAAAAATTCTAAAGAAACTTTGCATGTTTTTTGTTCTCATTATTTCTTATAATAACAAATAAAATATTAATGGATATTTATAAAAGATTTTTTTAATCGCCAAATTTAATAGGATCTGTATACTTCCTCTTTTGACTTAATAATTGAAATAATATGAACATATATGAATTCATAAATAATAATTTAATAATAAGTGCAGGTCTCATTCTGAGCTTTCTTTTGTTAATATTTAATGAGCTCAGAATCAAAAAACAACAAATTGCAAATATTGATCCATACAAAGCAGTTCAGCTTATCAATAGTGGAGCGAATATATTCGATGTTCGATCAGCAGAATTATTCAAAAAGGGGCACATTGTTAATTCAAAGAATTTCAATAGCGAACAAATCACAGCAAAGAAGAAGAGCCTCATTAACAAAACAACAGTAGTTATTTGTGAAACAGGGCAGTCTTCAAGCAAAATAGTTAACGAAATGCGGGCGCTGGGTGTCGAAAATATATTTGGCATTAGTGGTGGAATGGCAGGTTGGAGTGAAGCCAATATGCCCTTGGTTTCAAAAAAGAAATAAAGAATATTAAAAATAAGGATTAAATATGTCAGAAAAGAATGACGATACTAAACAAATTATTATCCAAAAATTGTACATAAAAGATTCATCTTTTGAGTCCCCTAACACGCCTGAAGTATTTAAGGGCGCAGAATGGAAACCAAAAACAGATCTTAATTTAAGTAGCTCACATGTTCCTTTTGAGGATGATACCCATGAGGTTACTCTTACAGTTACTGTTGAAGCAAAAGACAATGACAAAGCAATATTTATCGCAGAAATAAAGCAATCTGGGTTGTTTCAAATTACTGGATATGATGAAGAAGAGTTAGAAGCAATAATTGGCATATTTTGTCCAAACACTCTATTTCCATATGCAAGAGAAATAATTGCCAATATGATTGCTAAAGGCGGTTTTCCAGAATTTATATTACAACCGATTAATTTTGACGCACTTTATAAAGAGTCAAAAAATAGGGCAGCTGGAATCAGTGATAATGAAGATAGTTCTGAGGAGACAACCCACTGAGCGAAAAAAAAGAAACCCAAACCAGCGATTCAATAGCAATCCTTGGATCCGGTTCATGGGGGAGCGCTCTTGCTATTCAGCTTTCTAGTAACCACAAAGTCGTTAACCTTTGGGGAAGAAATGCTAATAAGATTGATGCAATTAAAAAATCCAGAAGCAATGAAAATTACTTACCTAGAGTAAAACTTCCAGAAAATATCGAATTTTTTTCGTCTATCGAACATGCTATCAGTAATATTGAAACAATTATAATTGCTGTGCCAAGTAGCGCAATAAGACAACTATTTAATGAAATATTTCGTATAAAAAATAATATAGTCAATATTTGCTGGGCAACAAAAGGTATAGAGGCGAATTCGTGTCTATTTACTCATGCTATTTGTGAGGAAATTTTTGGAAAGAACCAGAAAATGGCAGTCATCTCAGGCCCATCGTTTGCTATTGAGGTCGCTGAAAAAAAACCTACAGCATTAACAGTTGCATCAAATTCAAAAAAACTAGCTACAAAAATTGCCACAAGTTTGTCCAATGAAAACTTTCGTGCATACACATCAGAGGATATGGTTGGTGTCGGAATTGGGGGAACTGTTAAAAACATTATTGCTATTGGAGCTGGCATATCTGACGGATTAAATTTAGGCGAAAATGCAAAAATTGCACTCATCAATAGAGGGCTCAGAGAAATGCAAAGACTTGGCATTGCTTTAGGCGCAGATAAAGAAACATTCTTGGGCTTATCAGGTGTTGGAGACTTATTTTTAACTTGTACCAGCAATCTCTCAAGAAATAGAATGTTTGGCATTGCTGTCGCAAATGGAATAACAGTTACTGATCATAAACAAAAAAATGAGCATATTGTTGAGGGTATTGATGCAACATCGGCCGTTTACAAACTATCAAGTAGAATGAATATCTCTATGCCAATTTGTGAAACGATTTACGAAATATTATTCGAAGATTTAACACCAAAAGCAGCAGCTAAAAAATTAATGAGCAGAGCCATTCAACAAGAATGAGAGGTTTTAGCTAAATTGTGCTTGCCTCCAAGCCTCATATATAACAATTGAGACTGCATTAGATAAATTTAAACTACGGCTGTCTTTGTGCATTGGAATTTTTAATACCTCTTCATTAATTCTAGATTTTAAAATGCAATCAGGAAGCCCTCTGGTTTCCGGGCCAAAAATAAATGTATCATTTTTTATATATTTAATTTCGCTGTATCTTTTTGTCCCTTTTGTACTCAAAGCAAAACACCTTGTGTCACCAAGTGAGGCTATACATTCTTCAATCGTTTGATAGGATAACAATGCAATATGTTTATGATAGTCGAGGCCTGCTCTTCTTAGGCTCTTTTCGTCAATATCAAACCCGAGTGGCTCTATTAAATGGAGTGTTGAGTTGGTATTGGCACATAATCTAATTATATTCCCAGTATTCGGAGGTATTTCAGGTTGAAAAAGAACCACATTAAACATTATGCTTTTCTCAAATATAATTTTTGATAGATGTTTATAACGGTGGTCCTGTAGAATGAAATATAATTATACAGGTGATTTATCTTTTGAATATTTTTTTAAAATTTATTAAATTATTCCCCCCAGAATTTTCTCACGTTCTAGCATTAAGATGCTTAAATATTGCATACAAAACGGGGCTATTAAAGTTATTATTTCCTCAGCCCAAAACAGATAATGTGAATTTTGTTGGAATGAAACTGACAAATAAGTTAGGCACTGCTGCAGGATTAGATAAAAATGGAGATTACATTGATTGCCTTGGGGCTCTCGGTTTTGGCTTTTTGGAAATTGGTACAGTTACACCACTGCCGCAATCTGGCAACAAAAAACCCAGAGTATTTCGCGTAAGAGATGAGTTAGCCATTATAAATAGCTTAGGATTTAACAATAAAGGTGTTGATTATCTCGTAAAAAAACTCAAACAAAAAAAATACAAGGGAATTGTTGGTGTAAATATTGGAGCAAACAAACAATCAACGGAAAAGAACAGAATTGAAGACTATCTAATTTGTATAAGAAAAGTACATAAATTTGCGGATTATATTACGGTAAATATATCTTCCCCAAACACAAAAAATCTCAGAGATCTTCATAACTCAAAAAATATGGATAAACTTATAGAAAAAATAAATATTGAAATAAAAAAATTAAAAATAAGCATACCAATATTTATAAAAGTTTCTCCAGATGAAACGAAAGAAACGCTTAAATATTTAATAGATAAGATTGTTAATTCATCTTTAGAAGGGGTTATTGCCACAAATACAACGGTAGACAAAACACTACTAAAACAAAAGAAATATCATACATATAATGGTGGACTTTCTGGTTCGCCGTTAAATAATAAATCAAATGAAGCTGTTTCTTATATAAGAAGTCTTTCTCAAACTATTCCTATTATTGGAGTTGGTGGCGTTTTAACAAAAAATGATTATGAGGCCAAGATTAATGCTGGTGCTAATATAGTGCAAATTTATTCTGGATTAATAATCAATGGGCCTTCTATTATATTAAGCATACTAAAAAAGAACAAAAGGGCTTCATAAAGAAGCCCTTCTTTATTCCATAGTTATTTAGTTAAAGTGCTAACTATATGTGAAATTATTTTATAAGGATCAGCATTTGATGCCGGTCTTCTATCCTCTAAATAGCCATTCCAGTTATTTTCAACTGTATATATTGGTATTCTGATACTGGCGCCTCTATCGCTTACACCATAAGAGAAGGTATCAATATCTTGTGTTTCATGTTGTCCAGTCAATCTCATATCATTGTCTGAGCCATAATTTTCGATACCTTCTTTGTGCACTGCTCCCAGTTTCTCACACATGCTAGTCATCAGCTCTTCGGTTCCAGAGTCTCTCATTTGGCTGTTGGAAAAATTCGTATGCATACCAGAACCATTCCAGTCACCTTTTTGTGGTTTTGGATGAAGATTTACAGAAATTCCATATTCTTCTGCAATCAAATGTAAAAGATAGCGACTCACCCAGAGATCGTCAGCAGCTTTTACACCTTTTCCTAAAACACAATACTCCCATTGACCAAGTGCAACTTCAGCATTTGTTCCAGTTATTTGTATGCCAGCTTCAAGACAGGCATCCATGTGAGCTTCTGATACTTCTCGTGCCTTAACATTTCGTGTTCCAACGCTGCAATAGTATTCTCCTTGTGGCCTGGGAGTACCATCCTCCCAACCAAGAATTGTGCCATCCTCAGGATTGGTAAAGAAAAATTCTTGCTCAAACCCAAACCACCAATCATCTGAAATTCCTGAACAAGCATCTCTTTTATTTGATGGGTGAGGTGATTTATCTGGAGATAATACCTCGCACATAATTAGATTATCGGAATTTCGTGGGCCTATATATTCATTGACAGGCCTGATGATACAGTCTGAGCTTCCGCCTTCAGCCTGTTGAGTTGATGAGCCATCAAATGACCAATCTGGGGGGGTGCTGTCTGTAACTTTTACTTTACTTCTTAAGTTAGGTTCAGGTTTATAACCATCTAACCATATGTATTCTAATTTTTTCATATTGCTCTCCGTTCGATTTACACCGATTAAAGTATTTAATTTATAACTGGCAATAGAAGATAGACTCTTGAGATAAACGACTCCGTTTCTTCAGCTTCCGCTTACTTGCGTCTCAAAATTGGTTTAGAAACCAAAATTTTTTTGCAGGTTGTACGAATTACACCATCAGATTGATCATACTAATAAATCATTGTTTGATCAATTCACAATTGCAAAAAAAGGAATTTTTTTAACAAAATTTTTTTATCTCTATTTTAGATGCAAATAAGTTGCGACAAAATATTTCAGTGCTATTTAACTTTATAAATGCAAGCTATAATGGAAAGAAAAGTGATTCAAATATGACAGCGAAAACAATGGATGAGTTGGTTGCTCTTTGCAAAAGGAGAGGATTTATATTTCAGTCAAATGAGATATATGGGGGCCTTCAAGGCTTATATGACTATGGTCCTCTTGGCACAGAGCTCAAAAATAATCTAAAGCAATCTTGGTGGAGTTCAATGGTTTACGAAAGAGACGACATTGAAGGCTTAGATGCTGCTATATTAACCAGCCCCGAAGTGCTGAAACAATCAGGGCATGAAGACACATTTTCTGACCCAATGGTTGATTGTAAATCTTGCGGTGAAAGGTTTAGAGTGGATCAAGTTCCAGATTATTGTAAAGAAGAAGATTTAACAGAACCTCGTCAATTTAATCTAATGTTCAAAACAACCATGGGACCAATTGATGATGGCAGTTCATTTGCTTACCTAAGACCAGAAACAGCGCAGCAAATATTTGTAAATTTCAAAAATGTTTTGGATTCAACTCCACATCATTTGCCATTTGGTATTGCACAAATTGGAAAGGCTTTTAGGAACGAAATTACTCCGAGAAATTTTATATTTAGAGTCAGAGAATTTGAGCAAATGGAGCTTGAATTTTTTGTTAAGGAAGGTTCTGATGAAGAGTGGCATAAAACATGGACTGATCTAAGGATACAGTGGTGGATAGATCAAGGTGTAAGCAAAGAGAACATGGAAATTCTTTATGTTCCAGATGACGAATTAGCTCATTATTCAAAAGCCACGGTCGATATCATGTATAAATTTCCTCATGGACTAGAAGAACTAGAGGGTATAGCAAACAGAACAGATTTTGATCTTGGCTCTCATACCAAAGATCAAGAAAACATCAAAATACATTCAAACGTAATGCGCAATAAAAACTCAAACAGCAGGCTTGCAATACAAAATAATGAGACAAAGAAATGGGAAATACCGTTTGTCATTGAGCCATCTGCAGGAGTCGATCGCGGAGTATTGGCGATTTTGAATGAATCATATAAAAAGGAGAAACTTGATAATGGAAAAGAAAGAATTGTCCTAGCATTTGAGCCTCATCTAGCACCAATTAAAGCAGCAGTCATTCCGCTAAAGAGAAATAACGATGATCTTGTTCAAAAAGCATTAGCCCTGAAATCAACCTTACAACAACAAAAACTAGGTAGAGTAATATTCGAAAATACAGGCAATATAGGTAAAAGTTATCGTAAACATGATGAAATTGGAACACCTCTCTGTATAACAATAGATTTTGAAACCTTAGATGATAAAAGTGTGACTATTAGAGACAGAGATACAATGAAACAAAACAGAATGAAATTAGATGACATCCCTGCATATTTTAGAAACTATATAGAGGCAAAAAAATTATAGTGATATTGATCAAATCATTAATATTTCAAATTTATTTTTATTGTTCTGTTCTTGTTGCAAGTCTTTTAGTCGTTATTATTCCAAATACATATTCATCCAAATTCAAAATTGCACGAAGTTGGGGTTCGGGAATGATATGGGCTGGATCTAAAATCTGTGACCTTCAGTTTAAATTGGAGGGCGTTGAAAATATCCCAAAAACTCCAAGTGTCATAATGATTAGACATTCAAGTGTTTTTGAGGCTTATGCTCAACTTGTTGTATTTCCTCAACAAACTTGGATCGTTAAAAAAGAATTAAATTGGATACCAATTTTTGGGCTCGCATTAAAAAACCTTAAAGCAATTTCGATTGACAGAAACAGCGGAAGAAGTGCAGTCACTCAAGTTATAAGCCAAGGAAAAAAACGATTAAAACAAGGAATATGGATCACAATATTTCCAGAGGGAACAAGAATGATGCCTGGCGAAACAAAAAGATATGGTATCAGTGGAGCTGCATTAGCCAAAGAAGCAGGTGTTTGTATTGTTCCTGTTGCTCATAATGCAGAAGATTTTTGGAAGAGTGGCTCCCTAAAAAAGAAACCAGGCACAATAAGATTTTGTATAGGAAAGCCTATAGAAACACGTGATCTAACACCGAAAGATATTATTGACGGTGTAAAACTTTGGATTGACGAAAAGATGAAAGATATTAGTGATCATCACCATTCATGAAAAATTTTTATATGTCTATATTCGTGGCGGAGAGTGCATTTTTCTCAATAAATTCTCGACGAGGTTCAACATGATCTCCCATAAGCGTAGTAAATACCTCATCTGCCTTTAAGGCATCCTCCACCTTAACTTGCAGCAATCTTCTTGTTTCTGGATTTACCGTTGTCTCCCACAACTGATCAGGATTCATTTCGCCTAATCCTTTATATCTCTGAATATATTGACCTTTTCTTGCAAGATTCATTAACCAAGAGATCGCCTCATCAAACGACGAAATATTTTGTTTATTTTCACCTTTTGCAACATAGGCACCCTTCTCAATTAATCCTTTAATTTTTAGTCTATTGGTGACCATGGTTTTATAGTCCTTTGAACTAAAAAATGAATTAGCGATATATTTTTTAGTAGTGACACCGTGCTTAGATTTGATGATAGATATTTTTGGATTTTTGCCAACAACGCCTGCTTTTTCATAACTTACACTGAGTGTTTGTAATGAGTTTGCACTGCCTTGTCTTTGTGATATTACATTTTTTAATTCTTTTGATAACGATTTGACATAACTTTGAAGTTTTTTTTCATCTTGGCTATCTTTAGTAGTTATAGCTTTTATTTGGCTTAATGCCTCTAAAACTTCTATGTCATAAAGAGCCGACAGGCGATGTAGAATATTTTCAGTATCCATATACTCTTGCGCAAGGCTTTCAAATGCCTTATCCGAAAGTGGTGGCGCGGACTTTGACACGCTCATTTTTGAGTCCTCAAGAGCAATGTGAAGTAGATATTTATTCAGTTCAGCATCATCCTTTACATATGTTTCTTGTTTGCCTTTTTTAATCTTATATAGAGGTGGTTGAGCAATGTATATATGCCCTCTTTGAATTAGTTCTTCCATTTGTCTATAGAAAAAGGTCAAAAGCAATGTTCTGATATGAGAACCATCAACATCAGCATCGGTCATTATAATAATTCTGTGATACCTTAATTTCTCTGGATCAAAATCCTCTCTTCCAATCCCGCATCCGAGCGCAGTTATTAATGTTCCCACCTCTGCAGAAGATAGCATTTTATCAAATCTAGCTTTTTCAACATTTAGGATTTTTCCCTTAAGAGGAAGAATTGCCTGGGTTTTTCTGTCTCTTCCCTGTTTTGCTGAGCCGCCTGCTGAGTCGCCCTCTACTAAAAATATTTCAGACTGTGCAGGATCCTTTTCTTGGCAATCTGCAAGCTTTCCAGGAAGACCTGCAATATCAAGTGCTCCCTTTCTTCTTGTCATTTCGCGAGCTTTTCTAGCAGCTTCACGAGCACGTGCTGCATCAATAATTTTATTTACTATTATTTTTGCTTCTTGGGGATGCTCGAGCAAAAACTCTGAAAGTTTTTCCGCCATTGCCGACTCTACTATTCCTTTAATTTCAGAAGATACTAGTTTATCTTTTGTTTGTGATGAAAACTTTGGATCAGGAACCTTCACAGATAGAACCGCCGTTAAACCCTCTCGGGCATCATCGCCGCTTGGGTTAAATTTATCATTATTCGATAACTCTTTTTCTATATAGTTATTTAGCGTTCTAGTAAGCGCACCCCTGAATCCAGCAAGGTGTGTCCCACCATCTTTCTGTGGAATATTGTTGGTAAAGCAAAAAACATTTTCTTGATATCCATCGTTCCATTGCAATGCAGCCTCTACGACAACATCATCCTTTTCAGTTTTGAAGTTGAAAATTTCATCGTGTATTGCTGACTTGTTTCTATTAAGGTGTGATACAAAGGCATTAATTCCACCCTTGAACTGAAAGATATCTTTCTTGTCATCACGCTCGTCAATTAGCTCGATTTTAACCCCAGAGTTTAAAAATGAGAGCTCTCTGAGACGTTTCGATAGAATGTCATATTCAAATTCAATGTTACTAAATGTTTTTTCACTCGGCTTAAACGTCAGCGATGTTCCGGTTACTGATGATTTTCCTATAGCTTTTATTGGGGCTAGAGGCTCTCCTTCTTTGTATTCTTGTTTATAGACTTTCTTATCACGATTTATCGTTAATGTTAAAGTCTCAGACAAGGCATTAACAACTGAAACACCAACACCATGAAGGCCGCCTGAAACCTTATATGAATTATCATCAAATTTTCCTCCTGCATGCAAGACAGTCATGATTACCTCAGCTGCAGATATTTTTTCCTCAGGGTGAATGTCAACAGGCACCCCACGTCCATCGTCAGATACAGTTATAGATTCATCGTTATGTATAGTTACCGAAATTAAATCACAATGTCCTGCAAGAGCTTCATCAATTGAATTATCAACGACCTCAAAAACCATATGATGAAGGCCGGTGCCGTCATCGGTGTCTCCTATATACATCCCTGGGCGTTTTCTAACGGCTTCAAGACCTTTTAGAACTTTTATGTTACTGCTTGTATAATCTTTTTTTGCGGCCATTTTTTTCTCTTTTATTTATTATAATGATAACATTTTTCGTGTAATTAGTGGATATTAAATACGAATAAACTGAGAGTAATTTTATTATTGAACCTGACTTTATAAATTATAAGTTATTGATTTATAACGTTTTTATTTTTTTTTGTTCCACGTGGAACATTTTAAACTCGCCTTCAAAGAAATGCTCTTCTGGATCAATGGATGTTGCAATTACTTGGCTGTCTAGTTGAGCTATTTTTTTCATAAGTTTTCTTGTTGAGTGGCGATCTAGCTCAGCTTTTGGGTCATCAACTAACAACAACAATGGTTTGTCATTATACATTTGTACAATTTCCACAGAAGCAGTAATTAATGCGCATGCGAGAAGTTTTTGTTGCCCTCTTGAAATAAAATCTTTTGCGGTACCAGTCTCCAATGTAACCCTTATATCTGCTCTATGGGGTCCTGATGTTGTGCTTTTATATTGGATATCTCTTTTTAAGTTTAAGTTTAAACTATCAAGCAGGCTCTTATCTTTACCCCATCCTTTTTCGAAAACCAATGATACGCCAGAGCCAATTAGATCATTTGCGTTTTCTATTATGACTGGCTCTATAATCATGAAAGCGTCCTCTCTCATCTTATTAATCTGTTCGCCATATTCAGATAATGCTTTATTCCAATACTCAATTTCATTTTTATCAGAGATATTTTTTAAAGCCGCGTTTCTTTGTTTAAGTGTTCTTTTGTACTTTCTCCATATTTCTATGTATTTTGGTTCCACGTGAAACAATATCCAGTCAATATAGCGCCTCCTCTCTTCCGGAGAGCCGCTTATTAAGTTGTGTGAGTTAGGGTCTATAATTTGAAGGGGCAAAGCCCTTGCTAAACCAGCTATACCAAGACCGTGATCGCCATTAATACTAGACTCAAAACCCCTTTTACCGTTCATTACACCAATAGATGTATATTGTGCGTTATTTTCAACTTTGCCATACACGAGCATATCATCAGAACCCCACCTAACTATGTCCGCTGCTTTTGAGTTTCGAAAAGACCGCCCCCTTCCAAGATATGAGACTGCCTCAAGGATCGATGTCTTTCCAGAGGCATTGTCACCGAAAACCAGGTTGTGGTTTCTGTCGAAATTTAGCTCGATAGACTCGAACAAGCGAAAATTCTCTGCTTTTAAAAGCTCTAGAAACAAAGTTCTTCTATAATCGCATTGGCATTATGACAAATTTGGATGTTTCGTCTTCTGGGTCTGATATTAAGCAGCTAGAATTATTATCGACAACCGACAAGATGACTTCGTCTGAGCCCACAACATTAAGGGCATCGATAAGATAGGTTACATTGAAGCCGATTTCTATATCATTTCCTTCGTATTCAATTGCTATGCTTTCTTCAGCCTTTTCTTGCTCGGGGTTATGAGCCTGAATCGTTAGCTCATTGGTTTTTATAATGAGCCTAATTCCACGATATTTTTCATTTGAAAGAATTGCAGCCCTTGATAACGCGACTTTAAGATCGTTTTTATTTGCCTTTAGTTTGTTTTCTGTGTTGGATGGTATTACTCTCCCATACTCTGGAAATTTTCCATCAATAAGCTTAGATGTAAAAGAAACTGTTTCAAATTTCACCTGAATATGATTGTCACCAAGCGTAACTTTTATTTCGTTTTGTCCGTCAAGAAGCCTTTGTAGCTCCATTACGCCTTTTCTTGGAAGTATAACCTGAGTTCCTCCTTCATTCTCATCTGCAGTTGTTGAGCTGGATAGTGCCAACCTATGTCCATCCGTTGCAACGGCTCTAATTTTGTTTGATTCTAGCTCTATCAATAATCCGTTTAAATAATATCTAACATCTTGTTGAGCCATAGAAAAATGGGTCTTATCAATAATCTGTTTCAGCCTATCTTGTTTGATAGTGATTTCATTGTTGCTTTGTATGTCTTTGATGAGAGGGAACTCGTTTTCAGGTAACGTGGTTAAGTTAAATTTGCTCTTTCCGGATGAAACTTGAATTTTATTGTCTTTACTTTCAATTAGAATAGAAGAGTTGCCTGGAAGTGCGCGGCAGATGTCCAGAAGTTTTCTACCGGGAGCGGTAAAAGAAAACTCATCTTCATTATCTGAGTGAACATACGATATCAATTCTACTTCCAGGTCGGTGGCGGTTACTGAATAATGATCAGGCTTTATGTTTATTAAGACATTTGCCAAAATAGGCATAGTTTGTTTTCTTTCAACAACACCTATTACTGATTGTAATGATTGCAGTAGATCATCTCTTTTTACGTCAATTTTCATTTATTTATCCTGTTAATATTATATGGAATATATTATATTTATTATTATTATTAAGGTTAGTTATGGTTGTGGATATATTTATATTTATCCTATTAATCAATGGTTTAGTATAAAAAAATACATAGAAA
>Ga0208277_1000681_pt1 | contig 20007 bp, 15 predicted proteins | sample ETNtaG_5_FD_185782 | JGI IMG/M metagenome (GOLD analysis project Ga0208277, IMG submission 185782) | Marine microbial and viral communities from oxygen minimum zone, Eastern Pacific Ocean - ETNP201406SV205 (SPAdes) (version 2) | ecosystem: Environmental > Aquatic > Marine > Oceanic ...
ACACTGAAGAATTAGTTCGATTAATTCCAATTCTACGTGAATTTCAATCACCATTAATTGCTCTAGTTGGAAATATGGATTCTTATATGGCAAAAAATGTAGATATCGTATTAAACGGTACCATTGAAAGTGAAATTGATCCACTAGGAATTGTCCCTACTACAAGCTCATTAGCTGCTTTAGCTATTGGAGATGCACTTGCATCTGTCTTAATGGTAAAAAGAGGATTTAATGAGGCAGATTTTGCACGATATCATCCTGGTGGAGAGCTAGGTAAACAACTAGGATTGACTGTTAATCATTTAATTCATTCTTTGGATGAAGTAGCTCTTATAGATAAAGAAAGTACATTAGAAGATATTGCTTCTGCTATGACTGAAAAGCCTTTAGGCGCAGCATTAATTATCGATAATAAAGAGTTAGTAGCAATTGTAACAGAAGGGGATTTAAGAAAGGCAATTGCATCAAGCAAATCTTTGTCAGACTCTATGGGAGAATTCATTAATGAAAATCCTATATCTGTTTCTCCTGGGCTATCAGTTCAGGATGCGATGAAATTAATGGAAGATCGCGATTCACAGATTTCTGTATTACCTGTAGTCAATGAATCTAAAGAATGTTTAGGGTTAATTAGACTGCATGACCTATATCAAACTAAATTAGTTTAATCTTATTTAACAAGTAACATTTTCATGGTCTTGTTGAAATCTTTCGTACGAAGTTGATAGAAGTATACACCGCTACTTAATGTGTCACCGTCGTCATTTGTGCCATCCCATTCTACGGTATGAGTTCCTACGCTATTTTCACCTTGATCAATTGTTTTCACTAACTGTCCAAGCGTATTGTAGATATAAATCTTTACAGAGGTCGCTTCTGCTACATCATACTGTATTGTTGTTTGGTTGCTAAATGGATTCGGATAATTTTGATATAATGCGAATTCATCTGGATTACCGAGCTCAATAATACCATTACCTGCTGCTCCATCTTTAGAGAATAGCTGATAACTTACTTCAATATTAGAGCTAGGAATATCTCCATCAATATAGATAAATAATTCTTTTTCATCCTTAGATAATCTACCAAATTCAAATTCATAGCTTTCTTTTAAGTTGTCATTATTCTCTAGTATAATCATACTTTGATTATTTTTTGCAACAGAGAATTGGTATACATTACCTTCATTTACAATTTCAAATCTACCAGCAGTAATATCATCTGGAAGTGTAATCTTAATTTGATTACCAAATAACTCTGCAGGGAAATCAATTGGATTTAATTGCTGCTCTTCTCCAGGCTCTGAAGTTTTTCCTTGTGCTTTTGTCCACTGCCAGTTTCTAGTAAATACACTCACATCATTAATATCAGCTGAACTATCAAAACTAGGAGTTAAATAAGGGCTTGTGCCTGTTGCTGGTCCAATATCAACATTTGGCCATGCATTTACAAGAGAGTTCAAGTCTTCAACATCTACATCCCAGTCATTATCATAATCACCTAGCATAGCTGTATAGGTTGTAAATCCACTAATGACAGCATTTGAATTATTGCCACTTTCGTCAAATGCAGCAACCTTGAGATAATATTTGGTATAATCATCAAGAGTTAATCCACTCAATGTTAAATTAGTTAAACCAACATTTTGGTACATTACAACATCTGCTTCAAGATCTTGATCAGTTGTTCCAATACCCATGTAGTAGTATGCTATTCCAACATTGTCTGACCAACCATCAACGCTGATTACGATATCAGAAGTACTTCTTATATATTCACTATCCTGTAAATCATTGATTGTAAATGTCCCAGCAGTTGGACCAGTGCTATCTAATATATAGCTCACTTGATCAGAAATAGTCTCATTTCCGTCATTATCGACTGCTCCTACTTTATAATACCATTGTTCACCTTGAGTTAAGCCATCATGCAATAATGAATCGACCCCAAAGGTTTGTCTAAATACAAATGTAGTATCTGGCCATGGCGAACTAGAAGGAGATACATAAAAATGTTCTGAGTCAATATTTCCAAGTGTACCTTGACCGAGTAAGTTGCTGCTATCAGGAGTAAAGTTATCTGTTAAGCTACCATAAACATTATAAGAAGCAAAATCTGATTCTCCATTTCTATTCCAGAAGATAGCTACGCCATCATCACTAGGATTCCATACGTCATTAGCCGCATCATAAACTAGTTCAGGTTCAGCTGATACCCCTTGAGGTGCAAGTGGAGCACCATCTGAACTTAACTGTCCAGCTGTAACTGTAAAATTATCCCAGAATGCATATTGTTGATTAGATGTAGTAACATGTATTGCGACCCTTACATCTGTTCCTGCATATGCAGTTAAATCATAAGATTGTTGTGTCCAACTACCTGTATTCTCAGCCACAATGTTAGCAAGCGTGACTGTAAAGTCTTCAATAGAAGTTCCTCCAGAAGGTGATAGCAGAACATCATAATCTTCTGCACCTCCATTCATATTAGTATAAAAACTTAGAATATTATCTGTTCCAGGTCTTAACCAAAGTTTTGGACTAATTAACCAATCATCTGCAGTACCTGCTCCTGCCATTCCAAGACCAGCCATCCAGTGACTACCATCCGCTGCTCCATATCCAGCAGTATAATACCACCATGAAAAATCATCAGAGTCATTATTAGCGTTTATAGAGCCAAATGCATGTACATCTCTTCTTCCATCAGCCCAACCATATGGGTTAGTTTCAAATCCTTCTTCCCATAAAATATCTTGTTCTGCTGTTGCCCAAATAATATTGTTTTTTGTAACTGAATCAGAATTAGTTCCATCACCAACTGATAGCGAAACATTAAATTGTCCTGCAGTTGCATATGTATGAGAAGGGGACTGATCTGCACTAGTGGATCCATCTCCAAAGTCCCAAGTCCATGAAGTAGGTGCTCCTGTTGATCTGTCAGTAAATTGCACAGTTAATGGGAATACACCCGAAGTTTTATCAGGAGTAAATGCAGCATTTAATGGTGCTGTAGATGTGAATCCTGTGGAATAAAATAAGCCTCTACCATGAGTTCCAGCAGCTAGCGCGTTATCAGATGATCTCCTTACTAACATATCAGTTCTAACATTTGCTAAACCGTCATTTGAAGGATTCCATGTAGGGCTTGAAGCAGAAACATCATCAGAAACCCATGTTCCAAGTTCAGTCGCTAAAATTACTTGATTATAATTATTTGGATTATATAATCCCCAACGCACAGGCATATCAGCAAGATCACCTTCAATATCATTCCATCCATTAGATCCACCACCACCTACTGTTTCCCACGCTGAAGTCACTCCATAGTTTGATACAGTAACTAATATTTGATTATCATCTTTTCCAATATCAATTGATGAAATGTATCCACTGATATTAGATCCGCTAATGTCAGTAGCAGTATAACTGCTTGTATGCGCATCGGTAATCTTAAATACTCTTCCACCCGAAGTTCCAACAAAAAGGACTCCATCAGTATGTGGAGACATTTTAAATGCTGATGCTGTAGAGCCAAGAGATACGCTCATCAGTGTTTTATCAGCTAACGTTTCGTAGTTGTTTAATCTTAAAATTGTAGAAGCGTCTACAGAAGAATAGAATGCTTTATTAGTAGGGTCAATTGTAGATGGATTAATAAAAAATCCTGTATCACCACCACCACTGTCTTCATGGTTTGCATAATAAGAGAAACTAGAGCCTCCATTAGTACTTCTATAAATACTATTATATGTTGTTGCAGTAAACTGATAGCTTGGATTAAGCTGATCAATATGTGTATATGCTCCATCTCCACCAACAACAGCAGAACCACTCTGGATATCTGTGCCACTAATTGTCCAAGTACCATTGTCTTGAGTTCCGCCAATTACATATTGGCTACCAACATCAGGGTGTAATGCAACAGAATAAAATTGACTAACATTGTAGCCGGTATTTCTATTTGATATCGTTGCTCCTGCATCATTTGTGTAATATATACCACCATCATTAGAAAAAATAATTTCATTACTTGTAATTGTTTTTAGGTTTTGTTGATCGACATGCATTGATACAGTTCCTGCACCACCACCTGTTACTTGTGTCCAACTTAATGCTCCATCTGTTGTTTTAAATATATCAAGTTCACCAGCATAGACTGTATTTGGATCATTTGGATCAACACCTAGACTCAAGTCATAACCGGCTTGACCATTAGCATCACCTAAAACATTTCCGTTAGAATCTACAGGAAATGGATCAGAGCCTCCGGCAGTATACACAGTCCAATTAGCTCCACTGTCTGATGTTTTCACAATCCATTGAACTTTTCTTGTATCGCTGCTAGCAATCATACCATAAACTGTATTTGGATCTGAAGGCGCAACAGCAATAATTGTTCTATTTCCACTACCAATAAACCCTAATGATGTTTTCGTCCAATTTGTACCATCGTCAGAATAGAAAATATCTCCACCGCCATCACCGTAGACATTAGTTCTAGATGCAGCCCAAATTCTATTGTCACTACCCATGTCTAAATCCATAATTTCATAAACAGTACCACTAGAAGTAGTATCCATTACTTGTGTCCAAGTTGCACCACCATCAGCAGATCTCCATAAACCAGTATTGGCAGATCCATGCCATTTACCTTCATAGTAATGTCCACCAACTCCAGCATACACTACACTTGTTCCTGATTCATTTCTAACAACAATATCAGTAACATAATTAAAATCTTCCGTAGAGGTTAAATGTGTCCAAGTTGCACCACCATCAGTAGTTTTCCACATACCTAATCCGCGACTTGCTGTTGAGAAAATTCCCATTCTTTCTCCAGTACCAACATATATAGTATTGGCGTCATTTGGATCTGAATTAATACTGCAAACCGCTAAATTCCCCCATGTACCATCGACAGAATTCCATGTAGGGTTTGAAGCGGTAACATCATTAGTATACCACAATCCTCCACTAACTCCTGCAGCCCATAATTTTTTGTTTGTAGAATCATTAGGGTCTATAAGAATTGCTCGGGTTCTACCTCCGATAGTATTTGGACCTCTTTCTACCCAATTTACCTCAGTCATTCTCTTTGCATAAGAAAGACTCATGCGCCTATCTTCAGCATGTTCTATAGCATCTAATATACGTTCTGTTGGAATAGTCCCTGTATTTGGGTCATACATCATTAGATAATCATGTGCACCTTTTAAATCTGGACGTAACGCCTTAGGTAGTTTCTTGCTTTCTTTGTAAGATATAGTTTGTCGTTTAGCAAGAAAGTCATTGATAAACGCTTCTTGTTTTAATCTGTTTTGTTCGCCTAAGTAATTTGTAATAGCCTGCGTGGTTGGTTGAAATGCGATAAGTCCAACCATGATAAAAGCAATTATATAATGTAGTTTTTTCATAATATTATTCTAGTATTAAGTATCCGTTTTCTAATCCATTGATTGCAATATTTGCGCCATTTACATCTAACATAATAGTATTAGCGCTATCAAAATTTAAATTTGTATTTGTTGATCCGTTGACTGTAAAGTTTACTGTAGCAATTACGCCATCTCCATCAGAAGTTGGTTGATCACTAGATAGGGAAGAAGTATAAATAGTAACCGCACCATCTTCATTGGTAACAATAAATAATGGATCAGTATTGCCAGTTAAGAAATCTCCAGCAGTTACATCTCCAATAGTTAATGCGCTTGTATCAAAAGTTAGTTTTGCTTGCGCTGCAGCAAGGCCAGTGACTCCTAATACCTTGATATCTAGCGCAACACTAGATCCTGTAGTAGTATCGGTATATTTTGAGTCTACAATCATTGCTGGAGTTGCAATATCAGTTAATGTGATATAAGCTGACTCATTTACAGTGTTAGATCCACCTTCACCCGTTACACTTAATGACACATCATAATCGCCAGTAGCAGTGTAGGTATGAATTGGAGAATCTTCTGAACTTGTTGATCCATCACCAAAACTCCAACTTGATTGAGTATACTGTGAAGATGTATTGGTAAATTGAACACGCAATTCAGGTGTTCCTGATGTAGGTGCTCCAAAAAATGCAGCTGTTGGTGGGACAGCATTTACTGTAATATAATCTGTTTTCGTTGTAGTATCAGTTCCACCAGAGCTTGTAACGGTCAATGAAACAGAATACGTTCCTGTATTTTCATATGTATATGACACTGAACTGCCGGATGCATCTGGCGATCCATCATTATCAAAATCCCATGCATGTGTTGTAGCATTTGTAGATCCAGATAAAAATCCTACTGTTAAAGGGACAGGCCCTGATGTAGGAGAACCAGAAAAAATTGCTACTGGCGCTGGATCAGTAGGACCTGTTCCACCACCATCATCGCTACCGCCGCCGCCTCCGCCGCCGCCGCAACTAATCAATAAAATTAAAAATAATGATAAGAGTTTTTTTAACATAAGTGACAAATCTACAATAATTATTGCCACTTTTCCATAAAACTCTTTGTATTAAAGAGCCTTTTCTGATATGACAACATCTCTTTGACTAAGATATTGTAGAATAAATTGTATGCATTCGGGTTTAACACCAACCATTTCTGGAGGGAAGACACCATAATCATTCCATATATTCTCTAATATTAAATTAATGCTAGCAGTAGCAGTATACCCTGTAGTGCGCGCCATAGATGATGTTCGGCTTTCTAAATTAAATTCATCATATAGATGATAGGTAATAATTTTCATATCACCTTTAATGATAATATCAAGGACAGTAAATTCTATTTCATTTTCATCTAATTTCCATGCTTCAAATAATTTTTTTGATGTTTCATCAATATTCTTATCATTAAATAATCCTTTATTACGATATTCAAGCATCAGTTCTGCATGACCAGGATAACGCAACGTTTTCTCTTTTAGGTTCGGAATATGATTCATAGTTGATAGCAAAGATCGTAATCCATCAGTGTTAAATGCTTCCAATGTACCAGCATCTTCAAATTTCATTCTTTCGATATCAGATAATGCAGGCTGGGTAATGATTTCATGATCTACTAACATTCTTGCAGGACGAGTGTATTCTTCAATAACATCTATTGGCGAGAATGGTGCTTTATAATTGAATGGAGGTTGAGGATTTTTTGGTAGCCCACCAACATAATATTCAAATGATTCTATATTTAATTGTGCATCCCAGTATCCTAATAAATAATTCGGAATTCCTGGAGCAACACCAGCATCAACAATAACTGTAACCCCTTTTTCTACAGCTAATGGATTAAGGTTCAATATATTTTCAGGCGAGAATGATATATCAACTACATTTTTACCACTATTAATAATTGTCTCTAGTGCTTTATAGCCTAAAAATCCAGGAACTGCTAACAATACAATGTCGGCTGGTGCAATCCATTCTGATAACGCTTTACTATCAGTGACATCAAGTTGTGATGTTTGAATATTAGAATTTTTAGATTGAATAGTTTTAAGAGCGTTAAGATCATAATCTGCTAAAAAAAGATTATGATTTTTTGAAAGGTCAATAGCCATTGCACTTCCAACCATTCCAGCTCCAATTTGATAAATATTTTTCATTTCATTTTTTTTACAAAAAAAGGAACTACGAAAGCTCCTTTTTTGTGTATTCATACTTTTATCTTGCGGGATAGACGGGACTCGAACCCGCGACCTCCGGCTTGACAGGCCGGCGTTCTAACCAGCTGAACTACTACCCCATTTAATTATTTCTATACAATAATGCATATGGAATAAGAACTAAGTACCCGATTAATAAAAGCAAGGGAGAGAGGACTAAACTTTGAAAGCTGTCAACCTCTCCTAAATACATTGTCAAATAACCCACAATTATAACGAAAACTCCGGCTCCAAACAAAACATAATTTTTAGTTTTATATGGCCACTTAAGGTTGATTTGTTGTTTATTTTTGTCTTGCATTGATGATAAGTTAAATTTCTTCTACCGAGTTTCCAAAAAATATAATTCCTTACAATTGATTTCAGCCTATAAAAGAATTAATTTCTCCTTCTTCATGGTAATCAATAGCAATAGTAGTCGTGATTCAATATTTGGACTGTTTTTAACATTATGTCTTATCGGATCAAGTATATTTTTTACTTCTATTAAAGAGGTTGAAAAAACCATATTTGTTATCGAAAAAGGAATGTCATTGAATGCAGTAACAAACATTTTACATGAGAAAGATATTATCCATAATAAATCTTTTTTTAAGTATAGGGTTTATTTTCTTGGATTATCTAATAAGATACCTATTGGGACATTTTCAGTAGAAGGAAAAGTAAGTAATAGAGATATTATTAATACCATCTTTGAAGAAGGTCCGATGCGATTAAAGCTAACTATTCCTGAAGGATCTTCATCGAATCAGATATTTTTAAAGGCAAATACTTTATTCGAAAGATCAGATGATTATAGCGCATTATTTAATAATCAATCATTGATTGAAGAATTTGGTATACAAGCTACATCATTAGAGGGATATCTTTTTCCTGATACCTATTATTTTTTTAAAGAAACGACCAATCTCGAAATATTGAATATTATGGTTTCTGAGTTTTGGAAGAATTTTAATAAAACATTTATAGAACGCACAAATGAGCTAGGATTTACGGTACATGAGGTCGTAACTTTAGCGTCGATTATAGAAGGAGAAGCTTTATTGGATAAAGAGAGAGCTATTATATCTTCAGTCTATCATAATCGATTAGAAAAGAGAATGAAATTGCAAGCAGATCCAACTATACAATATATAATACCAGGAAATCCAAAAGCATTAAGCAATAGAGACCTAAAGCGTATTTCTCCATACAATACTTATTTGAATTATGGCTTGCCTCCTGGACCTATTAATAATCCTGGATTAGAATCCATTAAAGCGGCATTATATCCTGCTGATACAGATTATTTATATTTTGTAGCGCAGGGTGATGGTTCGCATGTATTTACCACAAATCAGAAAGACCATTTAAAAGCAAAGGCGCTGTATAAGCAGTATAAAAGAGAGAATCGATGAAATTAGCTGATCTAAATACACAACAACTCAAGGCAGTAAAAACTGTCAAACACCCTGTTCTTGTTTTTGCAGGAGCTGGGAGTGGAAAGACACGTGTTCTTACTTATAAAATATGGCACTTAATTAAAGAAAAAATTTATAAGCCCAATGAAATTTTAGCTTTGACATTTACAAATAAAGCTGCAACAGAAATGAAAGAGCGTATCAAAGAAAGTATCAATTGTGATGGTGTCAATGTTGGAACATTTCATTCAATTGGAGCAAGAATTTTAAGAAGACATATTGGCTATCTAAATGAGAAATATAACAATGACTTTACTATATATGATGTTTCTGATCAAAAAGCTTTATTGAAAGAGGTAGTAGAGCAATTGAATATTGCAGAATTTAAAGAATTAAATATCAATTTTTTGCGTTCACAGTTAGATAATTTTAAAAATAATTCTATGACAGTAGAAGAAGTTGAAGCTAAAGCTAATAGTTTTGAGGATGAAAAAATTGCTGAGGTTTATAAGCGATATTCAGAATTATTATTATCAAACAATGCTGTAGATTTTAATGATTTAATTGGGATGCCTATTAAACTATTCAAACATAGCAGTGCTTTATTAGAGAAATATCAACAATCATGGAAATATATTTTGGTTGATGAATTTCAAGATACAAATTCACCTCAATTTGAGTTGATTAGCCTTTTAGCAGGTAAGCATCAGAATATTACAGTTGTAGGAGATGATGATCAGTCAATTTATGGATGGAGAGGAGCAAATATTGATAATATCCTCACAAATTTTAAAGATACATTCAAAAAATCTGTAGAGATTAAGCTAGAAAAGAACTATCGATCTACTCAACGTATTCTTGATGGAGCATGGTCTGTAGTGTCTAATAATACAAATAGAGCAGAAAAAAAATTGGTTGCTACAAAAGGTCTTGGAGAGAGAGTGTCACTTATCTCAACTGGAAGTGATGAAGAAGAATCAAATGCAATTTGTGATTCTATTAAAGCAGAGATTAAGCTCCATAAAAGTTCATTTAAAGACTTTGCTGTACTTTATCGTACTAATGCACAATCTCGAATGATTGAGCAAACTATGATGAAAGAAGGTTTGCCATACAATATTGTTGGAGGTACTAAATTTTATGATAGAAAAGAAGTAAAGGATGTGATTGCCTACTTAACTGTAGTTTGTAATCCAAATGACAATATTGCACTCAAGAGAATTATTAATTTTCCAGTGAGAGGAATTGGCGAGAAATCTATTAATATCTTCAATGAACTAGCAGCAGAGAAAGGCATTTCATTATTTGAAAGCCTCAAATTTTGTAGAGAGATAAAGCTTAGGGGAAAACAACAAGATTCAATTGAAAGTTTTTACCTATCAATTAATAAATTTCATGATTTATTAGATAATCTAGATTGCAAAGAATTGTTACGTACTTTATTAGAAGAATTTAATATTGAAAATTATTATAAGAATAATCCTGTCGAACAAGAGCGTTATGATAATATCCAAGAGCTAAAATCAAGCATTGATCGTTTTGCAGATAACTCAAATGGTAACCTAAAAGATTTCTTACAGGAGATATCTCTTTATACTGATTTGGATGATTGGGATAGCAAAAAAGATTCTGTAACGCTGATGACTATTCATGCAGCAAAAGGATTAGAGTTTTCTACAGTGTTTGTTTGTGGTTTAGAGCAAGGATTATTCCCTTTAGTTCGATTGGATGATGATTCAGACCAACTAGAAGAGGAAAGAAGACTATTTTATGTTGCTGTAACAAGAGCAATGGAAAGAGTATATCTGTTAAATGCAAAATATAGAAGAAAATTTGGCGCATTAAATACTTCATCTTTTATACAATCTGAATTCCTAAATGAGATTAATAATGATGTAATAAAAATTAAGCCTTATAAGTCAGTTTACACTAAAAGAGTTGTACGTTCCGGTGGAAAGAAAACTATTAAAATATCTAGAACTGTAACAGAGTTTGACGATTTCAAAGTAGGAGATCAAGTGCAACATAATCTCTTTGGCGTGGGTACTATTTTAGTCTTAAATGGGACTGGCGAAAATCAAAAAGTTGGCGTTGAGTTTGATGGAGGATTGAGAAAAAAGCTGATTGTTAAATATGCTAGACTAAAAAAGATAGATTAGGTAATTTGAAGAATGGAAAATTTAATCCCATGTAGATTTCATACAGAAGTTTCATCAGTATTAAAAGCTGAAGGCTTAAGGGCTACAGCACAACGTCTAAATATTTGGGATGAATTATCTGGCACCGATAAGCATAGGGATATTGATACTATTCTTTCATCTCTTAAAAAGAAGAAAATCAATGTTTCAAGAGCAACCCTATATAGAACAATCGATGTGTTTGTGAAGCATAATCTATTAAAAAAGATTACTTTAGATACTGGTAAGTTTTTATATGAACATAATAGAAAATCTATTACTCCACAGCACGATCACATTGTCTGTGAAGATTGTGGAGAAATTTTTGAATTTTTTGATAATAATATTTCAAAAATTGAAGATAAAATTGCAAATAAACTCAATTTGAAGGTTACCAAAAGAGTTCATCAATTGTCTGCTACTTGTACGGGCACTAAGTGTAATCACTCTTAAAGTTATTTTTTAAATGAAATCAATTCTTATTAATAATCTAGTTTCTGGAATGAAGCTGCAAGGCTTCTATCTTTGCATAGAAAAAAAAGTCAGAAAAAAGAAAGATGGATCTGCTTATTTTGATCTATTATTACAAGATAAATCAGGGGTAATACGAGCACGAATATGGGATAATATAGAAATATTGTCTAAAAAGTTTGATGTTGGTAATCCAGTAGCAATCAAGGGAAATACTTATAAGTATGGTAGTAGTATTTTTATCAAGATAAAAAATATTAATAGAGCATCGATTGAAAAATATGCGAAATATGGTTTCAGCTCATCCGACTTGATTCCAAGTGCAAAAAAAGATGCAAAACAATTATGGATTCACCTTAATAAAGAGATTGATAAAATATCTAAAGTACACTTAAAACAACTAGTAAAGAGAATATTATCAGATCATAAAAAGAAGTTTCAGATTTATCCAGCAAGTATTTCCTATCAATATAATTATCAAAGCGGTTTACTAGAGCAAACAGTTTCACTTATTAAAATTTCTAAAATTTTAGGTAAGCATTATAAAGTTGATACTGATTTACTCTTAACTGGAGCTTGCTTACATCAAATTGGAAAATTGTATTCAATTAATATGGGATTTTCTCAAGTAAAATCTAACGAAAGAAGTTTAGTTGGTAATGCAATATTATCGAGAGATATTGTTAATAACTATATTAAGAAAGTAAAGCGTTTTCCAGATGAGGATAAGGTAAGGCTAGAGCATTTAATTTTATCTTATCAAGGTAGAAAAGAGTGGAAAAGCCCTGTTGAACCTCAAACTTTAGAAGCTGTTCTATTGCATACAATTAATTATATGGATTCACATGTTAATGTGATAAGGAATAAATGAAAAACAAACTTATTGCACTCTTTATTTTAAATATCTCTCTAATATTTAGCCAAAGCTATATTAATTATGATCTTTCCAATCAATTTGGCGTTGCTTTAGATAATAATGAGATTATTTGGGACAAAGAAAAAAAGTTTGATGATTTATTAATTGACAGATCGACAACTTATTTTGATAATAAGTTTTTGTCTTTTGATTTTGCTAGCATGCCGTCTGATTCTCTATATGTTAAAAGTAAATTTCAATATGAATTTGGAGACTATGGTTTTGATAAATTAAATATTGGGCTAAGAAAACAATCTTCAATTAGTAATTTTGAGTTTATTGCAATGAAGAAAAGTTTTTTTGGTACTTATTCAGAGTTTGCAAACAAAGATAGTAGTCCTTTAAGCTTATTCTATAAGATTGATTACAATACCATCCTTTCAAAACATAATTTTTATTTATCGACTGGCTATTTTAGAGAAGATTCAAAATTTTTGTTTAACAATGAATCTTTAATAGATAATTCCATGAATATTGAATTCTCTGACTTTCTATCAATAACAGTTGGAGATAGTTTTATAGCAAATCGTTGGGATTATAATATCGAATTAAATCATATTAGCAAGTCTGATGAAAGAAGTATTGCTGAATATGTTGTTGCTCAAGATATAGATATTGAAAAAAATAGATTAAATGTCAGTGCTAATAATAAGAAGAATATATTCCTAAAGTCCTTTATTGATAATACATATTATTTTGATCATAGCACTCAAAGAGGCTATAGTAGAAATATATTACAATTGTCAAATAGCAACCAATTTCCTTTTGGAAATTTTACTTATGGTATTGACTATATTTCAGATAAAGTAGTTCCTGCTATTAATTATGAAGCTGTATTTGGAGTAGTTCAATTATCTGTTTCTAGAAAGAACAAATCAAATATGATCTTATTTGATAAAGAACAATTTGGAGAAATGTTTTATAGTTTTTCAGATGATGAAGAGATACAAAATTGGGATTCATTAGTATTAAGCTATGGTATTGACAGAAAGATTTCTTTGAACTCTAATCTTAAGTTTATCAGTGCTACTAATCTAGAAGGATATGATATTTCTACCATAGAAACACCTGGTCTTAATGGATATTTTTCTTTTTCAGATGATATGCTTTCATTAGAAACAAAAATTGAAGTACCTACAAAAAGAAGTAAAATTGATATAATACACTATCATAATTTCTATGATAGTCTCATTAGTTCTAATCGATCAGATATGCTTGATGTAAACTATTATTTTAACACTTCATTTGTTGATCAAAAACTTGGCATTGATGGAAAATTATCCTTTAGATATTTATCTAAAAATGAATCAGGGTATTCTTTTGATTATTTTAGAAATATGCCTACATCAAATAGCGTACATTATGACGAAAGTTATAACATTGGATTAGACTTAAATATATCAATTGCAGATGTTTTATTAATAGTAAAATTAAAAAATGGATTAGATCGATTACCACTTGATGGAGACTATTCTATTAATAATCACGCCTTATTCAATCCAATGAAAAGTTTCCTATCTTTTGGGATTGTTTGGGAGTTTGATGATTAAAGATTGTATTCTGTTGTCAACTTTATACCTCTACCTGGCTCAGGATAGTTTAAAGTAGATTGAAATGTTTCATCAAGAAGATTATCAATAACTAAGCTGATATTTAACTGATTAAACATTCGAGAAATACTCAAATCTAGCAAACCATAAGAAGAACTATCTATTTGATTGTTGTAATCTCCACTATATTGAAGGATACGTTTTCCTGTATATTTATAATTCAATGCAACATTTGTTGTTTTATTCAATTTATGATATAGGGATATATTTGCTGAGTAATCTGGTACATATAATAATTTTCTACCATCATCATCTTTACTGTCATACATATTATATGAGATCTGCAATTTACTATTGAGAAAATTTTTAAGATAATTGATGTTATAATTATTTCTTGAAGCAGAAGAAATATTCATCGGTCTATATTTATATAATTCATCGGGTTGCCATAAAATCAAGTTTTTATAATCTTTAAGGGTCGCAGTAATGGTAAATTTTCCAAAATTAGAATTATTAACCATTTCAATAGCCAGGTAATCACTTTCTTCTGATTTCAAATTTGGATTTCCGACACTATATAATCCATCAGGCCAATATAAGTCATTCATTGTTGGAAATTGGAAAGATGAACCTATGTCTAAACCAAAATCAAAATAAGACTGGTCATTCTTCATAAATTGATTAATTGATTCAATGCTAAAATTATAAGTTAATTTTCTATTTTCAGATTGCTTATCATATCTTATAGATGGATATATTCTAAGATCTTTATTATGATTAAAATAGTCTAATAAGAACGATATAGAGCTAGCATTGATTTCTTGATTGTTTAAATCAGTACTAGCGATTCTATCAGATTTTTTTTGTGCTGATAATTTGTAATCCAAAGTACTGTTTATTTCTTTTTCAAAATCAATTCCTACCGATGATGATTCTAGATCATGTTCGCTGTATATCGGATATGAATCATCAGCATCTTCAAATATTTGGTTACTAGTAGAGCGATTGATATAAAATTTAAGAGAACTGTCTAAGAAAAATTTCATAAAGGACAGAGAATATAGATCGTATTCATCTGTTCTTGTTGCAAGGTCAGATGGGAAAGCAATACTACCTGCTCCTCCTCTAGTATTTTTTGTTTTTAGAGAATTGATATTTATTAGTAAGTCATCTTCAATTAGGAACTCTCTATTCATTGCAAGAAAGAATTGGTCTAGATAATTATTTTTTCTCTTAATATTCCTATTAGTTGTATTGTCTTTATATTCATAGTCTCCATCATAGTTAGTCTTACCAATTGTAATAATTCTTTTCGAAGTTTCTCTTCCGATGGAGTAGGTTGCACCATATTGATTAAATCCATAATTGCCAGAAGAATAGAAGATTCTATTTGGACTATCTTTAGTACTTATATCTAATGTTCCATCGATAGACCCAGATCCATACTTTGTTCCTGAATTAAGTCTATATTTTAGTGAGTTCAATACAAATGATGGGAAAACAGATAAATCTACTTGTCCATTTTGAGCATCAGTCAAATCAACTCCATTAAATAATACTTTTGTATGTCTGGAAAATCCTGAATTGAATGAAGCAGAAGTTACACCTGCATAGCCACCATAAGTTCTTATTTCTAGAGAAGGTATCTGTGATAAGGTACCATTTTTGGAAAATGATATCAGGTCGTTATTGAAGTTCTTATTCTTCAAATATCTTGAATTATTGTTGCCATATACATTGACTTCTTTAAGTTGGACGTTATCGTTAGATAGTATAAATACTTGAGATGTATTATTTTCTAAATCAATAGTTTTATTTTGAAAACCAATTCTTTTGAATTGAATTTTTGCATTACTTTTCAATGGAATTGCAAAATAGCCATTCTCGTTTGTAATCGTCCAATTATCTATAGATTTATCATGCAATTCTTTTACAATTACATATGATAACGGTTGACCTTCTGAATCAATTACAATGCCATCAAAAGTTTGAGCAGAAAGATGAGAGATTAATATTCCTAATAATAAAATATAATATTTCATTATACTTTCCTCCGAAGCTTGGTTTATAATATAGTAAATAAGGTTTCCTGACTTATACCTAATTAACGATTTAAAACCTTCTCCCATTTTTTCTGGAATGGTATCTATTAAATCTCAGTAATTACAGTAGCGGGGACTGCTCCAGATTTCCACTGAATTCCCTACATTTACTCTGTATAATCTTAATGTTATTTTTATGAAATGTGAATGATTATTTTCATAAATTCATAATAATGAAGAAGAATAATTCAAATTTAAATATCAATAACAATGTTACTCTTGTATTAAATGCTAGTTATTTACCGCTTGCAGTTTGCTCTTCCAAACGGGCTTTGTGTTTATATTTTCTTAATAAAGTTGATGTTTTAATGAACTATGATCAGTATATATATTCTCCATCTACTAGAATTAAAGTTCCTAGCGTAGTCAAATTGAAGCAATATGTGAAGTACAATAGTTTGGAGGTAGTTTTAAACAGAAAAAATCTATTACTTAGAGACAATTCATCCTGTCAATACTGTGGATCAAAATCAAGTTTAACTGTAGATCATGTTGTACCAAAATACAAAGGCGGATCTGATACATGGGATAATCTTATTGTAGCTTGCTCTCCTTGTAATGCTAAAAAAGGAAATAGGACACCAAAAGAAGCGCAAATGAAATTGATGAAAGAACCAAAAAAACCTAATAGATTCATGTACTTTAATCAGTTTGTAAAAGACAGGAATGCAGGCTGGAAAGATTATTTATTTATCAACAGAAATTAAAATGAAGAAAAAGAGAATATTAAGCGGAGCGCAACCATCAGGTTTATTACATATCGGAAATTATTTTGGTATGATTAGAAGAATGATTGATTTTCAAGATTCTTCAGATTTGTTTTGTTTTATTGCGAACTATCATTCTTTGACATCTATTAGCAATAAAGAAGAGTTAGAGAAAAATACCTTTAATGCATTTTCTGATTTATTGGCATTAGGCCTTGATTCAAAAAAATCTACTGTATGGGTTCAGTCTCATGTTCCAGCAGTTACAGAATTAACATGGATACTATCCAATTTTACAAGCGTAGGTTTAATGCAGAGATCAACATCATACAAGGATAAGGTTGCAAATGGACTCAGTCCGAATATGGGCTTATTTTCTTATCCAGTATTAATGGCATCAGATATTTTAGCATTTCAATCTGATATTGTTCCTGTTGGAAAAGATCAGAAGCAGCATTTAGAAATGACAAGAGATATTGCTATTAAGTTCAATAATACACATGGTGAAGTTTTTACTATTCCGGAAATTGATATTGATGAAAATAATGAAATCATTTTTGGAATTGATGGTAAAAAAATGAGCAAATCATATAATAATACTATCCCAATTTTTGGTAACGAAGATTACATTAAGAATCAAATAATGAATATTATTACTGACTCTGCTGGATTGAATGAACCTAAAGATATAGATACTCCTCTTTTCAAAATATATTCATTATTTCTAGATGAAGATGGAAGGAATGAATTAAAAGATAGATATCTTACTCCAGGTTTGAAGTATATGAGTATAAAAAATGAATTATATGACCATATCATGGATTACTTTTCTGAACAAAGAACTCTTAAGCAACATTATTTAGATAATCCAGATGATATTTTTGATTTAATGGATGCGGGAAGCAAAAAAGCTGAAATAATTGCATCTGAAACTTTATCCAGCGTGAAAAAGTCTATTGGAATGGTCTAGCTGGTGTTTAATGTAAAGTTAGAGAATTTTGAAGGACCGTTAGATCTACTTCTATATTTTATCAAAAGAGATAAAATAGATATTTATGATATCCCAATCTCTAAAATTACATCTGAATATATCGATGTAATTAACACGGCTAAAAAATTAGATGTTTCTGTAGCCGGAGAGTTTCTTTTTATGGCATCTCTGCTATTGCGTTTAAAAACAAGAATGTTATTACCTAGACAGAAAGATGAAGAAGGTTTGGACATCGATGATCCAAGGATTAGTTTAGTGGATCAATTATTGCAGTATAGAAATTTTAAAAATATCGCATATCAATTAAAAGATATGCATGATGAGAACAAAGATTTGTTTTATCGTCCTAATGATAAGATTTCTTTTCAAAATACATCAAAACCTGCAGATTTCTTAAGCGAAGTAAGTTTATTTGATATATCAAAGATTTTCCAATATGCTATTGATAATGCGCCAGAAAATAGCGCAATTACTATACAAAGAGATACTATATCACTAGAAGAACAAAAACAGTTTATTATTTCTAATTTCAAAGAGAAATCTATTATTTCATTAATTGCATTAATCGATAAGTTAGAAAGTAAATTGGAAATTATTGTTACATTCTTGGCTGTATTAGATATGATTAAGGAGTCAGAGTTAATTTGTAAGCAAAAAAATACTTTTGATGATATCGAAATAAAATTAAATATTGTTAGCGCATGAAAGAACAACAACTAATTATAGAATCTTTATTATTTGTTGCATCTGAACCTCTTCTGCAATCAGATATAGACAGAGTTTTTGATAGCAATGATGCCCCATCATTAGATGAGATCGTTAAAGATATTAATTTAAAATATGCTAATCATGCTTTTGAAATCAAAGGAGTGGGTAAAGGTTATATGCTTGTTAGTAAAAGAGAATTTGAACCATTTATATCAAAGTATGTGCCAAGCAAGAAACTTATGTTATCTAATGCAAGTTTAGAAGTTTTGGCAATCATTGCATATAAACAACCGATATCAAGAATAGATATTGAATCGATAAGAGGAGTAGATTGCAAGGGAGTGTTAAAAAATCTATTAACTAAAAAATTAATTAAAATCGGAGGAAGAGATGATTCATTAGGTAGAGCGCTACTTTATCATACTACCGATGATTATTTAAAACATTTTGGACTAACAAGTTTATCTGAAATGCCGACAAGCAATGAAATTTCTGATATTATAGATTCTGAAGATAGTGGAATCATCAATGAAGTTGTTTAAATTTATTTCATCCTCTGGAATTATCTCTCGAAGAAAAGCACAAGAATCAATTCAGTTAGCAATGGTTACGGTTAATAATGTAGTAATAATGGATCCCTTTGTTGACATTGATCCTATAAAAGATATTGTCAGACTTGATGATCAGAAGATTGTTTCAAGTTCAATTAGTACGACACTTGTCTTATATAAACCTAAAGGATTTATTTCTTCTAGGAGCGATGAAATGGGTAGGAAGACAATTTTTGATCTTATTCCCAGAAAACCTTTCTTAAATCATGTAGGCAGATTAGACAAAGACACAACAGGTTTAATTTTATTAACGAATGATGGAGATTTGTCTCAATTTCTTACTCACCCTAAGAATAAAATACCAAAGGAGTATATAGCAGAGACTAATGATATTATTGATAAAAAAACTATTCAAAAAATTGAAAGAGGAATTTTTATAGGTTCAGGAGAAAAAGGGAAAGCAAAGATTGTATCACAAGAAAAGATTAAAAAGACAATACATGTTAAGATGATTTTAAGACAAGGAAAAAAGAATGAAATAAGAAGAATATTTAAATTTTCAGGCTTAAAACTGATTTCATTAAAGAGAATAAAATTTGGCAATATTACATTGGATCAATTGAAAGAAGGTCAATGGAGAGAGCTAACAAAAAAAGAAAAACAATATTTGAAGGAAATAACAAGAAAAGCATAAGATTTTAAACATCTTGGCATTTATTCAAAGAAAAACTAACTTTCTGAGCATTTTTATGGTAATAACAATTGATGGACCTGCTGGCGTTGGTAAA
>Ga0208277_1000682_pt1 | contig 19962 bp, 13 predicted proteins | sample ETNtaG_5_FD_185782 | JGI IMG/M metagenome (GOLD analysis project Ga0208277, IMG submission 185782) | Marine microbial and viral communities from oxygen minimum zone, Eastern Pacific Ocean - ETNP201406SV205 (SPAdes) (version 2) | ecosystem: Environmental > Aquatic > Marine > Oceanic ...
ACTGACAATAGTGAATCTGAGCAACTCATAGAAAATCCTGAACCAGACGCACCTGCTGCGGTTGAAGATGTTGAAGAGGTTCCTGCTGATTCTACAGAATCATGATAAAAAAATCACTATTAGCTCTAACCCTTTCAATCTCCTTTTCATTTTCACAAGACTTGAAAGTGGTGCATATGGAAGGAACATACGATTTAGATGGTGATGGTCTAAAAGAGTTTGCAACGGTAGAATCTGGATCGGTTGGTGGAAAACAAATTTCGGTTATTCGGTATTATGAAGTTGATGAAAATGGATACCAAGAGATTAGCTGGGAATTTGAAGCTCCAGATGGAGTATTGGGAAATTTTGTTGATGTTGAACTTGGTGACCTTGATGGAGATGGATCGCCTGAGCTTATAACTGTTTCTAATATAACAGATGGAGACAATGATGAGCTTTTACAACCTGTTGTATTTTATTATTTTTGGGATGGTGCTCAGTTTAGTGAAGAACCGGGAGGAGTTTTAAATCTTTCTGATGGTAAAAGTTTTGTTCGCGCTCAAAACTTTACACTAATGGATTATGATGGAGATATGGATCAAGAGTTGGCTGTTTCTGTTGGTAGCCCATTACGACAAGTAATCATTTTAGGTGTTGATGATATGGGTGATTGGGTTGAAATTGAAACGCTAAAACCAAACGGGATGCGCTCTGGCGCAGGCACAATTACAGTAACCGCTGTTGATTGGAATAAAGATGGCTATGATGATTTAATCACTTCTTCTGTTGAGGGATCCGTATTAAAAACACAGCCCTTTTATAATACTGGGAATGAACTTCTTTCAGGTAAAGGCGAACAACTAAGCTTGCCTGGGTTAGATGGTTTAATACCGATTAGTATATCTACTTTGGATTGGAATAAAGATGGCTATATAGATGTTATTCTACCCTTTCAAAATGGCGATCTTATTTCAATGACGCTTTATGGCGATATGATTGATATCGAAAAAATGGAAATTGATGGGGGACCTCTATCAAATATAAGAATTACAGACTTTAATCAGGACTCCTACGATGATCTTCTTTTAGTGTCAGGTGATATGAATGTTTTATCTGTGGTATATGGAGATATTGGTGGAATGAGTGGTCCGTCTGAATATTTTACAATTGAAGAAGCTGGGGAAAAAGAAGCGCAGGTTTTTACAGCACTCCCGGTATCCACTCAAGGAATTTATACTGGTACAGTAATCGCTTCTGGTTGGGATGGATACGAGTCTACTTTATTTATGGTAGAAATTGGAAAAGGTCCGGAACCAATTAGACCGGAAGATCTTGCAGAAGAAATACCTGATGAAACTGTAGACGTTTATCCTGATATTGCAACTGAGGAAATCGTAACAAAAGATGTACCTGCTCCATTAGAAACTATGGCACAGCCTCTCCCTGAGGGAATACTGCCCAGGCATGTATTAACGGTTAATCAGGCTTTTGCATACACTCTTCCTGAAGAAGAAAAAAAAGAATTTTATAGCTTTAGATGGCTACAACCACCTCCCAGTGGAATGTTTTTTCATTACGATTCTAGATCGATTAGGTGGGTTCCGGATGAAGGCCAATTGGGTGCATATAAGATTGCATATCATGTTGAAAGAAAACTTGGCGAAACAGTAACCCCGTCTATAGCAAAAGAGGACACTCTTTTAACATATAAAGTTGTGCCTGACCTAGAAGGTGATGATGAACGTCTTTGGATCTATGTAAATGACCCACCCATGATCGCTTCTGAACCACAAGGAACAGAATTTGTCGGTGGAGAGTCCTTTGTATATAAACCAGTTATTCTAGATAGAAACGTAGATAAAAAACTTAAGCTTGAACTTGAATCTTCGCCTGAAGGCATGCGTATAGAAAATAATGAGTTTATTGTTTGGGATACTGATTCATCGCACATTGATATATATGACATACGATTAATTGCTAGTGATGGCTTTGATAGATCTGTTCAAAATTTTAGTTTATTTGCTAGAGCAGGTGTTAAGATTTTATCTGTTGCAAATACAGAAGCTGAGGTTGATAAAGGTTACCGATATAAAGTTGATATTTGGCGACCTGACCTAGAACATATTCTTGATTTTTCTTTGGGTCAAAGTCCTAATGGAATGACGATAGATAAAACAGGACTAGTAAATTGGACTCCTTCCACAACTCAAATTGACTCACAAACATTTACTGTAAAGGTAAATCATGGAGTTGCAATTGACTCGCAAACAGTAACACTATATGTAAACCATCCGCCAATTATTCGCTCAGCGCCACTTAAAATGAACGTTATAAATCTAGGTGAAGAATACCGATTTGCACTTGACGTTTTTGATCCAAATAAAAATGATGACCTTATCTTTACAGCAAATGAAATGCCAGATGGAATGCGCATGGATCCCTATGAGGGTATGATTGTATGGGAACCAGAAAGAGAGAATATAGATTTCTCTAAGCTTGATTTAACAGTAAGCGATGGTCGAACAGAAAGAACAATTGTTGCTGAATATTATGTAAATGCCCCTATTAATATTGTTTCTATACCGCTCATGCAGGGCGGCGTTGGTGAAGAATACAACCACCAAATTATAACATCTGATATGAATAAAGATGCCCTATTGCCCTACGATGAAGTAATACCCTTAAAGTCTGCTCAAAATTATAGAATTTATTCTATCCAAATAAGCGATGATGTATATATCGAAAATATTGATAGATATCTTATGGACTGGAATAACGCTGAATCAGTATACCTTACTGACCAAGAAGAGCTTGATTCGCTTTCCATTGAGGTATCACGATTAAATTTAAAAAAGTATGTTGACTATATATTCTATGAAAATGATCGATTAAATATTATTGTCGAATCAATTGATGATAGAACGGTAGCTATTAAAGATATTTTGTGGGAATTCTTTCAAGGCAATAAAGGTAGACCTCCTAAAGTAGTAGCCAGAAAAATGAGTCCTATAAAATATACTTTACTAGAATTTCCAGATGGTATGGAAATAGATGAATACACTGGTGTTATACAGTGGACTCCTACAATTGATCAAGTTGACAAACAGAAGGTTTCATATATGGTATCAGATGGATATACAAAAGATGAACAGTCTTATGAAGTATATGTTAATCATCAACCGGTCATTATTTCTAGCCCACCTGTAACTGCGTTAGTTGGTGAAGTATTTAAATACAATATTTTAGTTGAAGATAAAAACAATGACGCTGATTTATTGTTTACCTTAACCAAAGGACCTCAGGGTATGCAGATGAGCAAAAAAGGCAAAGTTGTATGGATACCCAAATCTGCTCAAATCAATGAAAGTAAATTTACCTATGAGGTCTCTGATGGATACTCTAGTGATAAACAAGAAGGAAAAGTTTTTGTTAATATAAATCCAAATATTATTTCAACGCCACGACCCGTTGCCCTTACCGGACACCAATATAAATATCGGGTCGTGGCAGAAGATTTAAATAAAGACAGAATTGCTTATAAAGCTGTTAAAATGCCAAAATATTCTACATTTAGTAAAAAGACTGGTATGCTTGATTGGAAACCTAGGCCAAGCCAACGTGGTCCAAATGATATTATTTTGGTTGCAATGGATGAAAGAGGTGCCATGACATCACATGAGTTTCAGATTCATGTATTTGAAGATCCAAGCGCACGAAGAATGATCAATGCTGGTTGGCCGCTTATGCTATCATTTGTTGGGGTTATGTTTGCATGGGGAATGGCCCAAATATAAAATATTTAATTTCTTAACTAAAAATTAAAACAGGAGATTACAAATATTAAGTTTGCTATTTGTATAGTTTAAGTATGATATATATACGCAATTTAATTATAAATGCTTTCTTTCTTTTCTTTTTATCTATATCAGGATCAATCCTAACTGCTCAACAATATGATAAACAAATTGAAAAGCTCGCTAAAGAAATAGAAAGCCAAGTTATTGATTGGAGACACTGGTTCCATGAAAATGCAGAGCTTAGTAATCGTGAGTTCAAAACTTCAAAAAGGATTACAAAAATTCTTAGAGATATGGGCTATAAACCCCAAACTAATGTTGCTAAAACTGGTGTTGTTGCAGTTTTAAATGGAAATAAACGAGGACCGGTAGTAGCGCTTCGAGCAGATATTGATGGCCTACCAATTAAAGAAAGGGTTGATATCCCTTGGGCATCAAAAATGACCGGTATTTACAATGGTGAAACTGTTCCGGTTATGCATGCTTGCGGTCACGATACTCATATCGGAATTCTTTTAGGTGTTGCTAAGATATTATTAGATATGAAAGATGAAATACCTGGAAAGGTCAAGTTTATTTTTCAACCTGCAGAAGAAGGTGCTCCTGATGGTGAAGAAGGTGGAGCAAAATTAATGGTCAAAGAAGGCGTATTAAAAAAACCAAATGTGGATGCAATTTTTGGTCTTCATATAAAATCCGGATTAGAAGTAGGTCAAATCAATATTAAATCTGAAGGAATTATGGCTGCTGTAAATTCATTCAGAATTGACATTAAAGGAAAGCAGTCTCATGGTTCCAGGCCTTGGAATAGTGTAGATCCAATTATAACAGCATCACAGATGGTTAACAATTTACAAACTATTGTTAGTAGAAATATGGATCTTACTAACGCCCCAGTTGTGGTTACTGTAGGCGCCATTCATGGTGGTGTAAGATCAAATATTATCCCAGAAGATCTTTATATGCTTGGTACTATTAGAACGTTCGATACATCTATGAAAGAACAAGTTCACAAAAGAATTAAAAAAATTGTACAAATGACAGCTGAAGCAAATAATGCTACTGCTACGATTGATATCAATGAAGGATATCCAGTTACTTACAACGATCCTGAGCTATACAGTAAAATGCTTCCAACATTTGAAAGGATAGCCGGGAAGAAAAATGTAAATATTATCAAAGCAGTAACCGGCGCAGAGGATTTTTCTTTTTTTCAGCAAAAGGTCCCGGGTGTTTACTTTTTCATTGGAGGCATACCAAAAGGTTTTGATTCAGCAAAGGTAGCAGATCATCATACACCAGATTTTTATGTTGATGACAGTGGGATGCTACTGGGAATGAAAACCATGACTGCTCTTGCTATTGACTATCTAAATAAATCACAGTGATTATTTATTTAATTACTAACAACTAAAAGGATTTTGTGTGACAATTTGGTGACACGAATTAAAAAATACCATATGAACAAATTATATATTTTTATTCTTATTATTCAATTTACCAATGCATTTTCACAAGACATCATTGTAGATAACAGCGTACAATATAATGTTACCAACCAATACGCCAAATTTGATAGATATTCTAAGCATGGGGGTTTTAATAATTACAAATATGAAAACAAAGACCGTATTTCATTGCCTGACAATTTTCCTGCTTTAGGGCCTGTTTTTACACTTGAAGCCATGACTTTTACTGCTGATATCAGCATGGGGCAACACCAAAAAGTCATTGGTAGTGAAAATTGGAAAGGAAACTATTCACAAACATCGCCAAACATCACATTTTTAAATAAAAATGAAATATATTATGGTTTTAGCACTAATGGTAATGACAAAATGAGACAAGCAAAAAACGTTAGAAAACCTAACACGTGGCATCATGTTGCATTTACCTACGATGGTGACAAAGGAAGATTGTACGTTGATGGTGTTCAAGTAGATAGTACTAACAATCCAACCAAGTGGTCGGGAAAAGTTCCTGACGCTACTCCAATCGGTTTTATAGGTGCTCGTTTCAATGGAAATTTGGATGAGGTAAGAATGTGGAGCGTCGCTAGGACAGAAGCTCAGATTAAAGCCAATATGGATAGTTTGAGTGATATAAGCGCGACAGGGCTAGTTGCATATTACACTATGGATACAGATAACAATTTTAAAATAATAGATCGATCTCCAAATAAATACCACGCCAGCATAAATCATGCAGAGATAATGCAAGACTACTCATCAAATTCTTGTGCTGAACCAGATGGATCAGCTAACTGCCCGTTTCCTGATCTACTAAGTGCTCTTAACGTTGCACAAGGAGGACAAACAATTCTAATGAAAGAAGGTCGCTACTCAGAACTTGCTTTCGCTGAATACATCAACAATTCTCCCTATACTGAAAAATCTAAAATACGAATTCTTGGTGAAAACGATAAAACTCTAATTGATGGAACTATAAATGTAAAAGCAACTTGGGAGCCCTACAATTTGAATGGCCATTCAGTCTATAAGGCTGTATTAGATATGGGGGCAATATCCAAAAAGGCTAAGACCTTCATAGATACAATTTATGGTGTTTTTGTGGATGACCGCTATATGATACCTGCTATGCCAACGAATTTCAAAAACCCAACGGATCCTACCACTGGAAATAAAGATAATCCTGAACCTAATACAATTTGGGCAAAAAGTGATGGAGCGCCATACACTGGTGGATCAAGTCAATTCAATTATAAATACCAAGTTGGTCAGATTGCCAACCTGGATACTTTAGAAGAATGGGCTTTTGAAAAAAACTCTAATACTCTTTACATTTATCCTGGTCAAAAAATTCCTAATGAGACTAACGTTCGCATACGAATTCGAACCCATACACTCAATCTTCACCATTCTGATAATCTTATCTTTGATAATCTGCACTTTTACTCAAGCGCATTTTTCAGTAGACACGGCAGCTATATCACTATAAAAAATTCTAAGTTTAGTCACAGCTGGGAGGCAGATCTAAGGCATCGGGAAATGGTATCGGATGGAATTGATTATCGCTATAGAGGTAATATGATGGTAGATGGCAATAACAACGTTGTACGCAATACTGTATTCAGGTATGTTGTAGACGCGTATATTTTCAGCTTTAGAGGAATAAAATACCCTATCTATGAAAACATTCTTGCTGAGTACAACGGCTGGTTTGGGAACGCGTATTGGAATTTAAAGGTTGACGACAACTGCTTAAACTGTAAGCAGGATATTAATAACGACGATAATTATTTTTCAGACACATTTCGCTATGTTACTATGAGACAAAATCGTTCAGGAAATATTGGCCCAGGATCAAGAAGTTTAACCGAGTATGTGTGGGTAGAGGATCACTATCAAAATACCGATGGTTCAGGTATTGGTCGCGCAACGGGACTAGCTGTGAAGTCAACTACACGATACAGTTGGATGCTGAACTCAAACCGGAACGGAATACGTTTTGATGGAAGTTGTGCGGGTCAATATGGACTGGTTCATCATGTAGTCTCCCTTGGAAACAAAAGAGGGTATCGCCTTAAGGGGGATAAGCACAATATTTATCATGTAATGGCGTATGATAATTGGGACGCTGACATAGCACTTCGTCCGGATAAATATTGCGGAGACTATGGTACAAGCGAATTTGAACAGCGCGTTGAAAATATGAAAGGCAACCATAATACTAAAATCCTAAACTCAATAGCAGGTAGGTCGTTAAATTGCGCATCATCAGATTGCGGCGATAGAGATGTGACAAATAATGGAGCAGATGTAAAGAGTACAGATCCAAAATTTCTTTTAAATGAATCGGGGATTTGGTACGGTAGACATTTTCCAATAGATAATAACGAGGGTGATTGGTCTCAATCATTTCCTCAGCTTGAGCTTGAGGATCCATGGCTCGATAATAAAAATAGAAGCCCCGAACAGCTAATGCAAATATTTGGTTCTGATCCATTTGAACTGGATCGTATTCAATCTTACGATTTTAGACCAAAAAAAGGGTCAGTTTTCATAGATGCTGGAAAGGTAGTTGAGGGAATTAATGATGGGCAAAGTGAAAAATTTTATCACCCATCAACATATGATCAGCAAAACAGAAAATATATTGGAAGTGCACCAGACATTGGACCTTATGAATATGGAGACTCTGTTTATTGGATACCAGGATATAGAGCCGCGTATCCATCCATTCCTATACCGAGAGATGGCGCAAAAAATGTTTCACTTGAGTACGGACTTGCTTGGAATTATCCATGGAAAGAAGATTACAGCGGAATCTCAGCCACGGTATCCATTAGCGGCCCAGGGCTCAATGAAACTCAATCATTTCAATATCCTAATAATGTGATGTTTGTCAAGCTAAGGCCAGGCGGAACCTATAATTGGAAAGTAACCGTTGATGGCGTTGCAGGTGATTCATGGACTTTTAGAGCCGTAGATAAAATGTATCCATTAAACGATAGATCGCTAGATGTTTCGATTCCAGACAGCACCTATCTTCCTCAGCAAATACAAAAACTGCTTGTGTCAAAGAATCATCATGCTTTTTTAAGGTTTAATGTGCCCACCAAAATTGACACTTCTTACAAGGTTGAGCTTAATCTTATGCCAGGAAAAGTTTTTTCACTCAAAAATGGAATTGTATTATATAAATACAACTATAAAGGATGGAATGAGAAATTAGATAGCAATAACATTGGTCTGGTTGCTAAAAACAATCTAATTCCGATTGATACATTGAAAATTATTGCTGAGAATGAAAAAGTATCTGTTGATATAGCAACTTACATAGATTCGGTAGGTGAGCATTCGTTTGCTTTGGGAGCAGTTTCAGAGGATGATAGTGTTTATTTCTACAGTCGCGATAAGTTGGTTCTTAATGGTGAATTTAACGGCAAAGTTGAATTTCACAACTCTGGATTTGCAACCTGGCAAAGTGCTTGGCCTAGCATTTCTTTTTCTAGCGAAGCAACTCTAGCTGTGAATGATAAATCAGATGTACTCCCAAAAGAATTTGCATTGCATAATAATTATCCAAACCCCTTTAATCCAAGTACAACTATTCGCTTTGATCTTCCTAAAGCAACCGATGTATCAATACTTGTTTTCAATGTCCTTGGTCAGAAAATCAAAACAATGGAAAGAAACCAAATGAACCCAGGATATCATTCAATTACTTGGAACGCTACCAATGATTATGGATCAAAAGTAAGTGCGGGTATGTATTTTTACCAGTTAAGAACTAATGATTTTGTTAAAACAAAAAAGATGATTTTGTTAAAATAAGATATGTAATAAAACTAAAGCTTCAAAGTTTATGAGCGGTGAATTCAACCCACAATTAATCTCTGGATTTGAGTAAAATTTTCTATACTAATACGAATACTTTGAAGCTTCAATAAAAAGGTCTCGAAACGCAGTCACTGTATTATCTATTGGTTTAGAATACCCGCCACCCATTAAGATTAAAATTGGATTTTGTCTTTTTTGCGCAAAATCAAAGACTAATTTATTTCGCTCATTTAAACCTTCGATAGTTAACGATAATTTTCCATATCTATCTGTGCTTAAAGTATCTACGCCAGCTTGAAAAAATATTATATCGCTTTCAATCAAATCCAATGCACTTAAACTTTTCTTAAGAATATTCAAATAAATTAAATCATCAGCACCAGATTCTATTTCGATATCTGTATTGCTTGCTTGTTTTTTAAATGGAAAATTTTGCTTACAGTGGATTGAAAAAGTGAACACTTTGTCGTTGTCTTTTAGTATGGATGCGGTACCGTCACCTTGGTGCACATCAAGGTCAATAATTAAAACTCTATTATAAGCATATTTTTCTATGGCCTTAATGGCACAAATTGCAAGGTCATTAAAAATACAAAAACCCGACCCTCTATCACTAAATGCATGGTGAGTTCCCCCTGCCATGTTTGCCGCAACTGCCGCACCATTGTATATATCACGCAATGCACACAAGCTACCACCTGTTAATAATAAGGTTCGTTGAATGATTTTATTGGTCCATGGCTTAAGACCAATTTCGCGAATTTGTTTTTCTGTTAATTCCGAATTTAAAAACGCATCAACATATTCATTGGTGTGTGCCCGATAGATATCTTGTATTTTTGCTTCAATTGGGGTGTTGATGTTTATATGATTAGCAAATTCTTTTGCTACAAGTTCATTTCTAATAAGATCATACCGTTCTTTAGGAAATGTTGATCGGGGATCAATCCCCTTTGTATAAATCGGGTGATAATAAATATTCATAAAATATTAAATTGAGGATTATTAGTGAAATTAACTTAAAAAATTATTTAAATAATCTTCGCCGTTATCATCTAATTCAAATTCAATGTTTAAGGTGCATACCATTATTCCATTCAAATTTAAACGTTCTAACCTAACCAGGTCTTTTTCAGTGGTGATGATTATTTGCGCATTGTGTTTTTCTAATTCTTCTTTAAAATCATTAATATCAGACTGCTGAAATTCATAATGATCGAAAAATCCTATTTTTGAAACCACATTAAGGCTGGTGTTTTCTAAAGATCTATAAAAACTTTTGGGATCGGCTATTGCCGACACAGCAACTGCTTTTGTATTATGATCAGGTTCATAGATGCTTGAATCATTTTTTGAAAAACCACTTATCTTAATAGAACTATAGAAAACAGGTAGGTTGATTTTTTTTACATGATTCAATATTTTTTTATGTGGTTGCAATTTTCCTGATTTAGTAAAAATAATAATGTCTGCTCTTTTTAAATGAGATATTGGCTCTCTTAATAAACCATGAGGAATTAACTTATAGTCAGATATTGGTGCTTGGCTATTTAACAATACAACATCAAGGTCTCTTTCTATAGAGCGGTGTTGAAATGCATCATCTAAAATAATTACATCAGGTTGGAATTTTTCAATTATATAGGTGGCACCGCGATACCTGTTTTGATCAACAACAACAGGTATATTTTTAAGTTTCTTGGCAATTAATGTTGGTTCATCTCCAAAATTTCTCCAATCAATATTTTTAGTTTCTCCATCTGTTACCAACTGGGTTCCAGCAGTTTTTCTTCCATAACCCCTGCTTAAAACAGCAACTTTATATTTTTTATTTTTAAGTAGATTTGAAAGATAAATCACCGCAGGAGTTTTTCCGGTCCCCCCTGCTGTTATATTACCAATACTTATAACTTTAGCTGGAACGCTTCTTGAAACAAAAAAATTAAGATTATAAAAAATATTTCTCCAAAAAATTACACCCCAATAAAAAATTGTTATTGGAAAAAATAAGAACTTTGCTCGTGTTTCAGTTATCCTTGACCAAGCCGACATTTTCATTTACTCTATTTTCAAGTTTATCAAGCGCACTCTTTAAGCGCATGGAGCAATCTTCATATGAATCATCTTTGGAGAAAGTTAATGGTTCACCAAATAATAAATGTGTCTTTGCGTATGGCTTTGTAAGATAAAAGGTGTCCCAGTTTTTGAATGACCAGCGGCGGGTTGATTGACCAGCTACAGGAACAATAACAGCACCTGTTTTTTGAGCTGCTCTTATAGCTCCAGGCTTAGGGATCTTAGCAGGTCCCTGCGGACCATCTGGCGTTATTGCAAATACATTATTATTTTGTCTTAAAATTTCAATCATTTCATTATATGCTTTTTTACCACCATCAGTTGATGAACCTCTAATCACATTCCACCCTAACTTTGCACCAATGCGTGCAATTATTTCAGCATCTGGGTGGTGGTTACCCGCCAATCCATAAAACCCATTTTTAGATAAACCCATAAATACTGTTAATAATGTGTTATGCCACGATGCAATTATTACAGATTTACCATCATGAAGTGCATTTTTATAATAATGATCACCCTCAACGCTCCATTTATTTGTATTATAGAAAAATCTAAGGAAAAGTGGTCCTAGCAACCCACCAAAAAAAACCAGTAGCTTATTTTTTAATCTTTTTTCGTTTTTTAGATTAGCCATTTATAGCTTGCTCAATATTGCGTCCGCTGCTCTATCATATACACCTGGTATTCCTAAAGACCTTCTAACTTCACTCATTCCATCAAGCATATGTTTACGCTCTGCTGTTTCTTGTAAAAGCGGTAAGATAGAATCAACAATATTGCGCTTATTTGCTTTGCGTTGTAAAAGTTCCGGCACAATTATTCTTCCCCCAATCAAGTTAACCATTGATATAAAAGGGGCCTTATTAACCAAGCTTGAAATTAAATATGACATAGATGATAATTTATAGCAGACAACCTCTGGTAAATCCATAATAGCACATTCTAAAGATGCTGTACCAGAAGTTGTTATTGCTGCTTTAGAATATTGCATTGCTCCATATATATCATCAGCTTCTATAAGTACATCGTTTGGCACATCCAAAGAGACATTATCTGCTTTTGTTACTACAACTTTTAAATTTTCTATTGTCTCTCTTGCTTCATTTGCACATTCAAGATATAGCGAAAGATGTCGATCAACTTCTTGTTGTCTGCTTCCTGGTATTATTGCTAAAAGAATATCCTCTTCTTTTAATTTGTGTTTTAAATAAAAATCCTTTTTATTGATTTTGGGTGTTAACCCTTCACTAAAAGGATGCCCTACATAATTAGTTGGAATATCTCTCATTTCAAACCACTCTTGTTCAAATGGAAAAATACTTAACGACTGATCTATATAGTTGTGAAAATATTTTTTTCTATTTTCTTTCCAAGCCCATAGCTGAGGCATAATAAAATAAGAAACAGGTATTCCATGTGGTCTACAATTTTTTGCTAATCTTAAATTAAACCCTGGATAATCAATAAGGATTATTCTGTCTGGACGAATTGCTTTTATTTTTTCAAGTGATTCACCCATAACATTTATCATGAATGGTAAATGTTTAATCACCTCGGTAAATCCCATTATTGCTAAATCATTAATATGGTGCATAACTTCTAAACCTGATGATATCATTCTATCACCACCATGCCCAACAAAAGTAGAATTCGGATGTTGTTTTTTTAATGAATCAATTAGCTTAGAACCATGGAGATCGCCTGATTGTTCCCCAGCAACAACGAAAAATTTTAGTGATTTTTGATTCATTAACTAGATGCGATTGTGGGTTATGTCAATATAAATAAGTAATTCTTAAAACAATTAATGTTAAAATAAATGCAACATTTTGTAGTGTTCTTTTTTCAGTCTTTATTAGCTTAAAAAATGGCAAAGGTGTTCTACTATCATCTGTTTTCCATCTTGTAAATCTAGGAATAATTGCTCTCACATTTGTTTTATAGGTCGCATAATCCGGACCAAAAAGCTCATCCAATTTCTCCTCTTCTAAAGAAATTATAAGTGAATATTGGATTATAAAAAAAGACATTGTTGTTAAGGTCATGAGCATAAGGTTTGGAGAACCAGCTATTATTACAATACCTAAATACATTAACATATTACCAACGTAAATTGGGTTTCTAACATAACCATATGGTCCTGCAGTGCAAAGCGATGGTGCCCCAACGCTTGTTGTTCTTGTTTCACCCCCAGCATAAGACACAGACCACATTCTAATTAATTCTCCCGCTAAAAGTATTACAAACCCTAAAAGAATATTATGATTCTCTGGTTGTGCAAAATATATAATACTAATGGCAATTGGGATTGGAGTAAAGCTCCTGTTTTTAAAAAAGAAATTTCTAATATCCATTTATCTTAAATCCTCAAGTATTTTATCATGAATTTTAATAGCTACATCTAGTGCTTGTTTACCTGCAAAACCATCTACCATTGGTTTTTCTTTTCCAAGCACTGCGTTTATATAGTTTTTAAGTTCTGATTTTAAAGCGTCAGTTTTTTTTACTACAGGTTTCTCATAAAAAATCTGCCTGTGCTTCCCATCTGCACCAACTAATGGAGCCGACATTATTGCATCAGGATCATTTTGACTGGCACCCATAGCTTTATAAACCTCAGATATACCAGCAAGAAAATCAATCGTTACATATAAATCTTGTTGAAATATTTTAATTTTTCTCACCCGATCTTTAGCAACCCTACTTGATGTAATATTTGCAATTGATCCATTTTCAAATTTGATACGCGCATTTGCAATATCAACTGAATTTGTCATTATTGATACCCCGTTAGCATAAATTTCTTTAACAGGTGAACTTATAAATGATAGTATTAAATCAATATCATGAATCATCAAATCCAAAACAACAGGTACATCTGTACCACGACTCATAAATGGAGCCATCCTATGAACTTCAATATATTTTGGATCAATCGCTAAATTAGATAATGCTAACAATGCAGGATTAAATCTTTCTATGTGTCCAACCTGAATAATAACATCATGTTTATTGGCTAAACCAATTAAGTGTTCTGCATCATCTACGCTTGAGGTTATTGGTTTTTCAATAAAAACGTGTTTACCTTTTTTAATACAAGATTCAGCAACTTTACGATGGGTTGATGTTGGTGTAACAATAGATACAGCATCCACACTATTCAACAAGCTTTCCATAGACTCAAATGATTTTACTTTTAATTTATTAGATATTTCCTCAGCTCTTTGTGTGTCGGAGTCAAATATACCAACAAGATTAGCATTTCCTATTTTTGTTAAATGAGAAGCATGGTGAACCCCAAGGTGGCCAACGCCTATAACACCTATATTTATCTGTTTTGACATGATAGTTCGTTTTTGGACAACATAAAGTTACTTACTATTCACCAAAAATTAGCAAACTTATAAATACTTGCATTTAAATGGACTTTTAGGCAATTTTACTATAATTAATCCGAGTGTATCAAAAAATTAGAGAATACTGTCATGAATGATAATTCTAAAATATCTGTAGGCCTTTTAATACCTGCAGTTTCTATAATCGCATTTATATCTATGCTTTTTAATGAAAGCTACATTGCTGCACTATTTGTAGCAATTAGCGGTTTAATGGTTTGGTTTACATATTCAGCGGTAATGAATGCAAAAATGCCTGACATTACAGGCAACATTGTTATAGTTTTTGGTGTACTATTATCAGTTGCATTCTTTCTGAATTATGGTTTATCAACAACAATGTTTGGTGGATTTGAGATTAAGTTAGAAGGTGTGGTGGGATCTGTATTAATATTGTTTTTTACTGTTTTAATGGGTGTTCTATTTAATAGCAACACACATACTTCATCACCAAAAAATTTAACACCTCAGGCACCACTTGTTCATGATAACGACAATAAAAAATCTGATGATTTATCTGATGATGACGATGAAGAATATGGATACGAATACGATTATGATGATTATGATGATATGGACGATTTAGAGGATTATTACTACGATCAAGAGTATGAAGAAGAGTACGAAGATTAAGCTAAAACTATAGAAAGCTCGCTTTTAATATCTGATATTATTCCGGAAACCCTTTTATCCTTCTTCTTTTTTTCATCTATTACTTTACACGCATGCAGTACGGTAGTATGATCTCTTCCGCTGAAGTGCATTCCAATACTTGCTAGAGATGATCCTAAAATATCCCTACAAAGATAAATTGAAATTTGTCTAGCCTCAACTATTTCAGCTCTCCTGCTCTTACCTACGATATCTGGTTCATTAATTTTAGTTAAACTAGATACCTTGCGAATAATCTCTTCAACGGTGACTTCTGATGCTGAAAGATGACCCACCCTTTCTTTGATAACTTTTTTCGCCAAATTATAATCAATTTCCTGGTTTGATAAAGAAGAATGAGCAAGAAGCCTTATAATGGTACTTTCTAAATCTCTAATATTGTTTTTTATATGACTACCTATTAATTCAATAATATCATAAGGTAGCTTTAACCCATTCATTTCTGCTTTCTCCATAACTATCGCAACTCGTGTTTCATAATTTGCTGGTTGAATATCAACTGCAAGACCAGAGCTAAAACGTGAAAGAAGTCTATCCTGTAAACCAATCATTTCTCCGGGATATCTATCTGCAGTTAAAACAATTTGCTTACCAGCCTGAAAAAGCTCATTAAAAGTATGAAAAAATTGTTCTTGGGTTTGCTCTTTGCCTTGAAAAAACTGAATGTCATCAATTAATAAAATGTCAGCGTTACGATACGATTTAGAAAATTCTACAGTTTTATTTTTTTGGATAGATGAAATAAAGTCTAATGTAAATTTTTCACTTGATGCACAAACAATTTTCTTTTCTGGGTCATCATCAAGTATACCATTACCGATAGCATGAAGAAGGTGGGTTTTACCCATACCCACTCCACCATATATTACAAGAGGATTAAATGATTGTTGTCCTGGTTCTTCTTTAACATTTTTTGCAGCAGCTTTTGCAAACTGATTATGAGATCCTTCAATGAAAGAAGAAAATGTATAATTTTCATTTAACGATCTCTTTGTTTTGTTTGTCGATAAACCCTTTTTTAAACCTGCACCATCTTGAGCATGTTCTTCCATTATAAGCGGGTTTTGTGGAGCTACTGTATATTTAATTGTAAGTTTATCTGTATATGTTTCTGTCACAAATTTTTCTATGATTTCAACATAATGTGACTGAATCCAGTCATAAAAAAATTGGTTTGGTAGCTCAAGTAAAAGTTTTTCATCATGAATTCCCATAGACTTAATTGGTTCAAACCAAGTAGAGTATGCATGGCTGGGCTGGCTTTTTTTAAGCTCCCCCTGAACGATTTCCCAAATATCTTTATTATCTGTCATTTATATCTTTTCCACAGGTTATCCACAACCAGTATGAAATTAAAATTATGTAGTTTTTTCAATGCGATACAATCATCTTTTGCTAAAACTAATTAATTTTTGAGAAAAAACTCAATATGGTGTTTTAATTGGTCTAAAGCATAAAAATAAGTAATTTCATCGTCTTAATTCGGAGGTAATAATGAAGCGAACATATCAACCAAGCAAAAGAAAGAGAAAGAATAAACATGGTTTTCGTGAACGCATGTCTAGCGTTGGTGGAAAACGTGTTCTTTCTAGAAGGCGAAAAAAAGGAAGAAAAGTTCTTTCAGCATAATTTGTGTTAATGGTTTTAAATAAAATTTTATCAAATATTTTGATAGCAATTATAAAGGTCTATCGATTAACAATTTCTCCTTTCATTGGTTCACATTGCAGGTTTAACCCAACCTGTTCACAATACGGCATTGACGCTTTAAGTGCCCATGGTCCATACAAAGGAATTTTTCTTATTTTTAAACGAATAATTAAATGTCACCCTTTTAATAAGGGTGGTATGGATCCGGTTGTAAAATAATATATGGATAGACAATCATTACTAGCGTTTCTTTTAATTGGCATAATTATTGTTTTCTATCCTTGGTACATGAGCCTTGTTTCTCCTGTTGATGTAAATATTTCTGATGAATATGTTTTAGAACAAAACCAAGAAGTGGTTGTTATAGACACGCCTCCTCAAGAAAAAAGACAAATTATACAATACAAAGACTCATCACCACTCCAAGACATAAACGTTAAAACCAATCTTTATGATTTAACCATTACAAATAAAAACGGTGGATCGCTTGTAAGTTATTCCCTCTACAATTTTACTGATCATAATGGCAAACTAGTTAACCTTATAGATGAGCTTAATTCTGACAACCTGTCTCTTGGTTTTATTTCTATAGATGGCGATAAAACTACTTTAGAACATAACTGGTCATCTTCGAACACCTTTAAAACCCTAAGGGTTGATAGGGGTCAAAAAACCCTATCCTATACCACGAGCCATAAAGGCCAAGCTATTAAAAAAACATTCACGTTTTACCCTGATTCATACAATATTGATGTTAATATTATTTTTGATGAACCTTCGAAATTTATTTCAAGAAATCAATATACGATAAGGTGGTCTGGTGGGCTCCCCCCAACTGAAAAAAACATCTCTAACGACTTTCAATTCTTTGAGGGGTTTGCTTCTCTTGGTGGAGAACATATGGGGACAAAACCAAAAAAAGGTACATTATCTGAAGAAGGTCAAAAAGGATCAACCCTGTGGTCAGCTATAAAAACTAAATATTTTATATCAGCAATTATACCCTCAGAGCCTGGCATAGCAGCCCGCGTAGAAAGTGAATTAATTGACAAGCGACCTGTTTATAATACTGAGATTACTCAAACCACATCTAGTACAAATAATTTTACTGTTTATTTGGGTCCACTTGACTATAGTAACCTTAAGGAGTTTGGCGTTGGTCTTGAAAGCAACGTTGATCTTGGTTGGGCTTTATTTAGACCAATTGGACAGCTTATTAGTTGGTTATTATCAAAAATGTATGCAATTATTCCAAACTACGGTATAGTTGTAATTATTTTTGCATTTTTGATTAAACTACTTTTAAACCCTCTAACTGTTAAAACCTTTGAGTCCACCCGTAAGATGCAATCATTAGCACCTGAAATCAACAAGATTAAAGAAAAATACAAAAACGATCCTCAAAAAATGAGCAGAGCTCAAATGGAGCTATATAAAAATTCAGGTGCAAACCCAATGGGTGGGTGTTTACCCATGCTTATTCAAATGCCAATCCTGGTATCAGTTTTTTCAATCTTCAGATCTAAAATTGAATTTAGGGGTGCACCTTTTTTTGGATGGATAAACGATTTAAGTGTGCCTGATACATTGGTTGAATTAGGTGGATTTCCTATAAATATTCTACCCGTATTAATGGGTTCTACAATGTTTATCCAACAAAAAATGATGGCTGCACCAAATGCTGATGCAAACCAAAAAACCATGATGTATGTTATGAATGCTTTTTTCTTATTCTTGTTTTATAGCTTTCCTTCTGGTTTAAACCTCTACTATTTTGTATTCAACCTACTCTCTATTATACAACAAAAATATCTGATACCTAATACAGCTCCTGCTGTGGCAACAAAAAAATGATGAATGGGGATGCTACATTTGTGGCCCCCGCAACACCATTTGGACATAGTGGAATAGCGGTAATACGCCTTAATGGCCCACTAACAAATACAATACTATCTAAAATATCAAAAAGCACAATATGTGATCCGCGAACTGCTACACTAACAAAGGTTTACGATGAAAATAACCAACTGATTGATGAGTGTATAGTAACACGCTTTAAATCACCAGCATCATATACAGGTGATGATATGGTCGAATTTTCATCACACGGAAACCCTGTATTAATTAATAAAATTATAAGAACAATAATTTTTTACGGTGGGCGACTTGCAGAGCCTGGTGAATTTACAAAAAGGGCTTTTATTAATGGTAAAATAGACCTTTTACAGGCAGAGGCGGTAGGTGCATTGATTAAATCAAAATCGGCGGCTGCGGCACGAATTAACCAACAAACGCTCGGCGGAACACTGTCAACTTCATTAAAAACAATAAACCAAGCATTAATAGGGGTAGCAGGAAAAATTGAACATACAATTGATATTTCAGAATCTGAGGTTTTAAATACATTTTACATAGAATGTGAATCACAAATTAAAGCAACTATTGAAGCAACACAGAAAATTTTATCCACATTTAAAGCTGGAAAAATGCTAAATGAGGGAATTCGAGTAGTTATCACTGGAAAACCTAATGTTGGCAAGTCAACATTAATAAATCATCTTTCGGGATCGGAAAAAGCCATAGTAAGCGATATGCCTGGAACTACAAGGGACACAATAGAGTCTATGATATCAATTGATGGTGTTCCAATTCGATTTATAGATACTGCTGGAATTCAACATACCGACGATAAAATAGAAAAAATAGGCATTGATAAAGCCAACACAGAAATTGGTTTAGCCGACTTAATTCTATATATGTCTGATGATCCTAAACAGAAAAATTTACCCAAATATAATTGTCCATTTATCTATATTTTAAACAAAAACGATTTACATAAAATGATTAGTGATAATGAATCTATTATACATATATCGGCTAAATCAGGCACAAATGTAGATATTTTGTTAAATAAAATTAAAAAAGTGATGTCAATAAATACAATCTCAACGGACACACCTCACCTCACCTCGCAAAACCAATATACCGCTATTAATAAATCATTGGATGCTCAAAAAACCGCGCTCAAGCTTTTAGATAACACATTACCCGAAATGGAACTTGTAGCATTTGAATTAAGAGATT
>Ga0208277_1000683_pt1 | contig 19913 bp, 15 predicted proteins | sample ETNtaG_5_FD_185782 | JGI IMG/M metagenome (GOLD analysis project Ga0208277, IMG submission 185782) | Marine microbial and viral communities from oxygen minimum zone, Eastern Pacific Ocean - ETNP201406SV205 (SPAdes) (version 2) | ecosystem: Environmental > Aquatic > Marine > Oceanic ...
CCTGCTCGAAGAGGAACCTCATCAATATATCCTTGAATTGGCTGATCATTTCCGCCATCGGGATCCATTTTTTGACCACGCATGATAATAGTTGATCTTCTAGGATCAATTTGCGTAAATTCAACACCAGATACAACTTGAGCTAACTCGCTTAAATCTCTAATTTGATAATCATCCAATGTACTGCCAGTAACTGCATTTACAGTCTGGGCAATGTCTTGAACATTTTCTTCTTTTTTAGTTGCTGTAACTACAACTTCTTCAAGCACAAGCCCGGAATCTTGCGCCATAGTTGTGCCAGGTGTCGCTACAAAAGCGGCAATTGTAAGTAAACTTAATAGTCTCTTCATGGTTTCCCCCTCCAATGTGAAGAATGTTTAGTAAAAATATACCTGTTTTTTAGTAAAATCCCAAACTTTTTACCTAAAACTAAAGATAATTTTTATGGAGAAGTTGGGCTTTCCATGCTAGAAATTTTCAATTGCATCTCTTGAAGCATTTCATTATTTTGTCTTCTATAAGCATCAAATGCTTGAATGGTCTCCTCAAGTAACAAAATACTTTTACTTAGCTCAGCGATTTTATTTTGAGCATCAAGATTGTCTCTGTTTGCTTCCAAGAGCTCATTAACTAAAGTCATTAGTTTTTGAGATTCCTTGGTAATTGCACTTATATTGGCTTGGTCGTTAGTTTGAGTGATTGCGATTTCTTTTAAAGCTATAGCATGTTTATTGACATCTTGTGTGAGTTTTTCAATATTGACTTTGTTACGTTTATTGCTCAAATCCCATAATTTCCTTATCTCCTTATCAAGAAATTGAAGCTGTGAATTAATATCAGATAAAAATTCAGTGGAAGTTGAATCAGCTAATTTAAGCTGCTCTTCTAATATTGATAGTCTAGATTCTACTTTAGAGTTAATATTATTAGATGCTTTAGAAAGATCGCTAACCCACAAAGACAAAGCAAGAATTCCAATCAATAACAAAACAAATACAACTCCAAGAAATAAACCGCTGGAGCTTTGATTAATTTGAGAGTCACCACCTTTTGTTGCTGAAATTTTAATAGCCATAAATAATGAAGGTTAGTTTATTAAATTGTTTAAATTATATGTTCTAATATGGCTTGAAATTATAAGCCTTAACTTAATACTATATAACTATATTATGAATTTAGATTTTTCAGACGATCAAAAATTTTTGCAAGATGAAGCTAAAAAATTCTTTGATAAAGAAGGTGGCCTTACAAATGCAAGAGCAGTCATGGACAATGCCCTTGACGGTGATAATGAGCTTTGGCAAAAAATTGTTGAATTGGGCTGGACAGGAATTAGAATCCCCGAAGCATATGAAGGACTTGGTTTAGGTCATTTAGAACTTTGCGTTATTGCTGAAGAACTAGGGAGATCTCTTGCTCCAGTGCCCTTCTCTTCCTCTGTTTATTTTTTTACCGAGGCACTAATAAAGTTTGGTAATGAAGAGATTAAATCTGATTTGTTGCCAAAATTAGTTTCAGGAGAAGTTGTTGGCACCTATGGGATAGCTGAGGATATGCATCAAGCAACAGAATCCAATCTAACTGTTTCAGTGACATCTGAAAAAATCAATGGCGTAAAAATTGCTGTTCCAGATGCTGGAATGGCCACCCAAATGATTGTAGTTGTAAAATCTAACGCTGGTACTGATTTAAGATTAGTGGATCTTAATGATGCTTCATTAACTGTAACGCCCCAAAAAAATCTTGATACTTCAAGAGCATTTTTTAAAGTTGAGTTTGAAAATACTCCATCTAAGCTGATTGGAGAATCCGGTGAGGGTTGGACTTATATTCAACACCTGCTTGATCAAGCAGCCGTGTTATTTGCATTTGAGCAAGTTGGAGGATCTCAAGCTGCACTGGAGATGGCTAAAGCATATTCCATGGAGAGATTTGCCTTTGGGAGACAAATTGGATCTTATCAAGCTATAAAACATAAGCTTGCTGATATGTATATTGCTGTAACTCTTGCAAAATCAAATTGTTATTATGGAGCATGGGCATTATCTTCAGAATCTGCTGAATTACCTCTTGCTGCTGCAACTGCAAGGGTTAGTGCTACCAAAGCATTTCAATTGTGTTCAAAGGAGAATATTCAAACTCATGGCGGTAATGGCTTTACATGGGAATACGATTGTCATTTATTTTATAAACGATCAAAAGTGCTTTCAGTTTTACTTGGATCTGAAGCAGCATGGAAAGAAAAATTAGTTACTAACTTAGAAAAAACAAACACTTTGGCAAAGGGGTAAATTATGGATTTTAACGACACACCAGAACAAGCAAAATTTAGAGCAAAATGCAGAGAATGGTTAGAAGCTAATGCGGAACTAAAAGAGAGCAAAGGCAGCGGGCATAGCGATTCATCATTAGAAGATCATCTTAAGATTGCTAAAACATGGCAGCAAAAAAAATATGAAGCTGGATGGGCAATGCTCCACTGGCCAAAAGAATACGGTGGCATAGAGGCATCACCTATCGAAAGAATTATATGGGGTCAAGAAGAAGCAAAATTCAACGTACCTGGAGGCATATTTGAAATTGGTCTAGGTATGTGTGGTCCGGTAATGATGCAATATGCAACTAATGAGCAAAAAGATAGATACCTTGCACCAATGGCCGAAGGAAAAGAAATTTGGTGTCAGTTATTTTCTGAGCCTGCAGCTGGGTCTGATGTTGCTGGGCTTAGAAGCAAAGCTGAAAAAGATGGCGATGACTGGATCATTAATGGTCAGAAAGTTTGGACTTCCGGTGCGCATTACTCTGATTTTGGTATTTTAGTTGTCCGTCATGATCCTGATGTTGCCAAACATAAAGGACTGACATTCTTTTTTGTTGATATGAAATCACCAGGCATTACAGTAAAACCAATTAAACAAATTACTGGGCAGGCAGGAACTGGAGCTGGTTTTAATGAAGTTTATTTTGATGATGTTCGAATTCCAGATTCGCAACGCCTTGGAGAAATCGGAGACGGGTGGAAAGTAGCCATCACAACACTTATGAACGAAAGATTGGCAGTGGGAGATGCAAGAGGCTGTGACATTGAGGAAGCTCTTATTCTTTCTAAAACTAAAGATGATGCTGGAGAGGCTTTAATCAAAAATAATTCGGTCAGAGAAAGACTCGCTGACTGGTTCTGTGAGGCTAATGGTCTCAAATATACTAAATTTAGAACAATTTCTGCTCTTTCAAAAGGAGAGGCTCCCGGGCCGGAAGCATCCATCACAAAGATAGTCAGCGCAAATAAACTTCAAGCAATAGGTAACTTTGGAATTGATGCTGGAGATATGGCTGGAATGCTCATCGATGAAAATGATGGTGTAAGTTCATTTCAAGGAGCTTGGTTAGGAGCTCCAGGCTTGAGAATCGCTGGTGGTACAGATGAAATCCTTAGAAACGTGATAGCTGAAAGAGTTCTTGGATTACCTCAAGATCCAAGAGCTGACAAAGGCTTGGCCTTTAAAGATATTCCAACTAAGGCCTAAAGCTATTTAAAAGCTTAAGGAACTGCACATCCTTATCTACAATTAGTTTGCCATTAGCAATTTCCACTATTGGATTTTTAAGTCCTGCCAAAATTTGTTTTAAAATTTGCTCGTCAGTTTTGATATTAAGCGTGCAATCAATTGGCAGAATGCTTTTAATTTGAGCAACCTGATTTCTTAAAATCATAGCCTTAGTCAAACCAGATGAGAATTCAAAACAAGCAGTAATAATTTCATTTGGATCAACTTTTTCTGGATTTAGGTTAACCCTCAAAACATCAAAAAACATATCCATTGGAATCTGCTCAAGCATTGAGACTTCAGGTGGAATAATATTGACTGATTCTTGATCTCCCAAAAGTCTTTGAGATTCGCTTAAAAAATAATTCCTTTTGTTTGGATTAGAGGCCATATTTCCTAGGTAAAAAGCCGCTTCAGCTCTATATCTTCTAACCTCTGATGGACGATGGTCCATTGCTAGTAATAGGTCTGATAACTCCAAAACCCATTGCATTTCCTCATTAGCAATGCCCTTTTCAAGCTCAGCAAATAATGCATCAGGGCCGCCAACCATATTAGAAACAAATTTTGCTCTTTTAAAAGTTGAAGTAGGATCAAGCTCTGAAATGTTTCCTGAGAACCAACCTAGATAACCATTAAATATACTTTTAACCGACCAGCGAACTGTGCCATAAAACTCTTGCAAGTATGGAGAAGAGGCAACTGCTGAGGGTAATTCTATATTTTCAATAATCTCTTCTGGATGCATGCCTTGATTCATAAGCCTGATTGTTTGATCATGTATAAATTGAATGCCATCTCGATAAATCATCAATGTTTCAAGGGCTGAATCACCTGCAAAAGGCAATGTATGACTTGGGAATATATTCTTTGGCTTAAGAGCTATCATCATATCAAGGCTATTTACCCATGCATTGACATCTCTATGAGAGGTTCCTCTAATGGTGTAAAGGTTCGGAAAAGTTTTATAAATATTATCCCCTGGGAATAAAGCTTGATATTCCGGTAACCAGACAAAAATTTGATCGTCAGTTTCTCCAGGCGCATGAAAGAATTCAAATGCAATTCCAGCAATGTTTAATTTTAATTCATTATCAAAGGTTACATTTGGCTTGATGTATCCTGGGGCACTTCTACCTACACTTAAATAAGGTCCAATACCAACATTAACGACATCCTCCTCAGGAAGAGCAGTGCCAAACATTTTGGAAGAACGTGATGAAATGATGGGATTCAAAATTCCAAAAATTTTTTCGACAGATTTTGCAGTTGATTCATGAGCTATGACTAGAGGAGTCTTATCTTGCTGGTCAACAAAATATTTTGCTCCTAAAGTATGGTCTCCATGATTGTGAGTATAAATAATTGCAGCTATAGGATTAGCATTAATTGCTTTAAATTCTGCATAAACTTTCTCAGCCTGAAAGGTGCTATCAGTAGCATCAATAATAATATTTAGTCCGCCCCCCTCGATTAGATAAGAGTTAGCAATTCCATAGCCAACCGCAGCATGAATGCCATTCTCATAAGAATAAATTTTTTGTGTAAACTCTTCGGAATGCTTGAAAAGCTTTTCGACCTCTGTTGTTCTATCAGTTAAAGGCATTGATTCTGAATCAGTTTTAGAGCAACTCAATGAAAGAGTGCATATAATAGATATCTGTAGAAAAGTACTAATTTTTTTCATAAGCTGCTCCTAAATGCCAATTCATCATAGCTGTTTTAAAAATCCATTTGAAGAGAAGTACCAAGAAGTTATTTGGAAAGATGGCCTTCCCTACTCCAATGTATATGAAGATAGATTTTTTCAAGATGACGCAGTCTCAGAAATTACAAATATTTTCATTGAGCCCAATCATCTGCTTAAAAGAATTAAAAATGGCTCTCAGATCCATATCGGTGAACTAGGTTTTGGGTTTGGTCTAAATTTTTTTGTCACTGCAAAATTTTGGTTTGAAAATAATAAAAATGCAGACTCTCATAACCTAGAATATCTTGCGATTGATGAGGCATTGCCAACCAAAGCGCAGATATTAAAGATCGTTGATAATTTTCCTGAATTTAAAGAGATCTGTAATATTTTTTTAAAGAGTTATGATCTTTCACACAATGATGTTCAAAGAATTTATTTCCCCTCTCTAAAAATTCGACTAACGCTTATTCAAAATGATGTTGAATCAGGATTAAAGAATCTTCTGGGACTAAAGAATAATCAAATTGATGCTTGGTATCTTGATGGGTTTGATCCTAGTAAGAATAAAGCTATGTGGAGCAATTCTGTTTTTCAATATATGAAATTTTTATCTGCAAAAAATGCAACTTTTGGAACTTTTACTTCAGCTGGTTTTGTTAAAAGAGGGTTAAAGAAATTTGGTTTTGAGGTAGATAAGGTCAAAGGTTTTGGAATGAAGCGTCACAAGCTGATTGGAAAGAAATTCTTGGATGCTTCAGATACCAGTACTAGTCGAGGAAAAAAGAAAAAAATAGGTATTATTGGAAGCGGTATCGCAGCTAGTTCTGCGGCTTATGCAGCCGCACAAAATGGAGCAGATGTAGAAATATTTGAGTCTGCAGATGATATTGCTGCTGGTGCATCAGGTAATCCAGTCGCTGCAATGTATCCAAGGTTTTCTGCAAACAATTCGCCCTATTCATTTTTAACTGCTCAAAGTTATTTTTTTGCTGAAAAAATTTATACGCAACTACCTAATGCATACAAAAAAACTGGTCTTTTATTCTCCCACTCAAATGATTATCAAGAGCAGTGGATTAAAGATATGAAGAATTTAAATCGAGAAGATCTCTTTGAAGCAATAGATAAGAAGAAAATGAAAAAATTATATGGGTTTGAGTCCCATGGATTATTGGTTAAAAAAGGTGGCTACCTATTTCCAAAATTAATTTGCAAGGAAATGATTGCTCATCCAAACATAAAAATTTCTTACAATCATTGTTTTGAGAATTGGTTTAAAGATAAATCTAAGATAGATATTCAATTTTTAAATCAAGAAAAAAAATCTGGTTTTGATGATTTGATTATCGCTAATGGCCCAGGTTTAGAACAACATTTATCTGGTTTAAAAATTTCAAAAGGCCAGTTGGTTGGTTTAAATGGTAACCAGCCAATTGATTTGGATCTTCCGATCAACTCAGCCGGTTATATCTTACCCAAGGTAGATGAGATAACTTGGATTGGCTCTACGCATGAAAGAGAGTTTGAAAATATTAATGTTTGCTATGAAGTTGGGCATGAGCTTATTGAGAGAACGAATATAAACTTTAATATTACTCTTACAGGTTCAGACAATATTCTTATGAAAGCTAATTTTAGAGTGGGGAGCAAAGATAGGTTGCCTCTAGCAGGGAAAATTGAAGAAAATATATATGCTATTGGCGGTCTAGGTTCAAGAGGCTTTAGTTTGGGACCTATACTGGGAGAGTATGTTGCATCTCTAATTAATAGCTCTCCAAGCCCAATATCCTCTGGGATAGCTTTGGCTATTGAGCCACTTAGATTTAAAGATTAACCAGCAGATTTTCTACCAACATCTCTGCGGAAGGTATATCAGTTGGGGCATAACTAGAACCTTTTCGCCATTTGGTAAGTCCAGTCCAAAGAGTTTTGTCTGACTCTTCATCCCTTACAGATATTCTTAGAAAAAATTCTGGAACTGAATTAATTCTATCTGGCTCATAAAGATAGCTTCTGTACATTGGATATCCATAGAAACGGAAATCATCATATTTAATTTTTTCTTTTGTTGTAACACTCACATCTATTGTGATGGCAGCATCTTGAGAAAATTGATGCCCTACCCCTTCCAGATATTCCTTTGCTGCATCTCCAAGATTTTCAATTAAAATTGGGTCCATCTCAACTGGCAACAAGTCTTTATTCAATTGAATTTTAAAACTTGTTTCTTCTTCTAATTGAAAATTATCTCGACTATTTAACTCTGTAAATGGTGTAGAGGTGCACGCTGCTAAAAAGGTTATAACAGTGAAAATTAAAAAGTTTCTTTTAAGCGTCATAGTAATAGTAATCTCTCAATAATATGACTAATATAATGCATTTATTTAATTTATAAACCATGTTTGAACTAAAAGAATCTAAAAAAATTAAATTATTAGATGTAAATGCGCAAGTTTATCAGCATTCAAAATTTAATACGCAACACATTCATCTAGATGCAGATAATAATGAAAAAGTTTTTATGGTTGCCTTTCGCACTATCCCTGAAGATTCTACAGGTGTAGCTCACATCCTAGAGCACACATCCTTATGCGGCTCTAAGAAATACCCAGTTCGAGATCCATTTTTTATGATGATTAGACGATCACTGAATTCATTCATGAATGCATTTACATCAAGTGACTGGACTGCCTATCCCTTTGCGACTCAAAATAGCAAAGATTTTAAAAATTTATTAGATGTTTATGTTGATTCAGCTTTCTTTCCAAGATTAGATCCGCTTGATTTTTCTCAAGAAGGTCATCGACTAGAAATTGATAATGAGAATAAATTAGAAATTAAAGGAGTTGTATTTAATGAAATGAAGGGGGCGATGAGCTCCCCAACAGATCAACTGTGGCATGGAATGTCTAAATATCTTTTTGAAGAAACCACATATCATCATAATAGTGGCGGTGATCCTGAAAAAATTATTGATTTAACTCATGCTGATTTAGTTGCCTTCCATCAAAAACACTATCATCCAAGCAATGCAACTTTTTTTACTTTTGGTAATGTTTCTATAGATGAAATCCACAACCATCTAGAAGAAAATGTTTTCCAAAAATTTACGCCTGCCTCGGAACAACTCACAATCAAGCCAGCAAAAAAATTTACAAGTCCGGTGCAGGCCAGTGGTACCTACCAACCACTTCCAGGTGACGAATCAAATCATCATGTCGTTATTAGCTGGTTGCTTGGCGATAGCCATGATCCGCTGAATTTATTAGAAAAGTATTTTCTATCAAATATTTTGCTTGATAATTCTGCATCGCCTCTTAGGAAAGCTTTGGAGCTTTCGAAAATAGGAAAATCTCCCTCTCCATTCCTGGGAATTGAGCCTAGCAATAAAGAAATCGTATTTATGGCTGGCTTGGAAGGAGTCGGACAAGATAAAGCTGGTGAGGTTGAGGAATTAATTCTAACCACGCTTGAAAAACTTGTCATCGATGGTGTGCCTGAAGATTTAATCAATTCCTCTCTTCATCAATTAGAGATTGGTCAAAGAGAAGTATCCGGTGGAGGAATGCCTTATGGATTGCAATTAATGCTTGGATGTATGAATGCCTGTATACATCATGATGATCCTATTTCAATGCTAGATTTAGATGCAAACTTTACAAAACTCAAGACTTTAATATCTCAAAAAGGATACTTAGAAGAATTGATATCAACCAGCTTAATAAAGAATCAACATAGACTTAACTATGAGTTAAAACCAGATCCAAAATTTAATGAGAACTTAGAAAATTTCTTTGCATCAACACTCAAAAGTAAAGAGGAAACTTTAACTGACAAAGATATAGGAGAAATTAATGATCTTGCCAAAGCTTTGAAAGATCGTCAGGAGGCCGTTGATGATGTCGAAATTCTACCTAAGGTTACTAAACAAGATATACCCTTAAAGCGTGACTATACCCACGTCTCCTTTCTAAAGAATAATAGATCAGTTTATGAAGTTGGAACGAATGGTCTGATGTACTCTGATTTTTTATTTCCATGTAAAAATCTTACATCTCAAGAATTACTGTTCTCATCTTTATACACATTTATCCTTACTGAGGTGGGTCTTCAGGAAAGTTCCTATGAAAAAATTCAAGCCCTTCAATCAAGTATTACTGGGGGCATTAATTCTTCCTTTAAGCTTCATACAAATGGTCAGGAAGCACCTGGAAAACTTTTCCTAAGCATTTCCTCTAAATCTCTAGAAGATAATTTCGATGCAATGGAAAAACTCATATTCAACACCCTAAAAAATGCTAGATTTGATGAGGAAAACAGAATATTGGATTTATTTAATATTTTTATTGCTCGAAATGAGGAATCATTGAATCAAAATGGTCATATTTTAGCCATGAATTCAGCTGCTAGCAGCCTAAATTCATTCTCGGCAACAGCATTTCAAATGTCTGGACTGCAAATGCTTAATCAGTCCAAAGCAGCTATTTCAAAAATGAAAGAAGTTGCTGATGCCATTGAGTTAACTAATATCTTAAAAAGTATTCATTCAAAAGTTTTGCATAATCCGTTCAAGATTTTTACAGCATGTTCTCAAGAAGCTCTCAAAGATAAATCTATGGAATTTGAAAATATTCATTATGAAGCTGAGCAATCTCTAACAAAACCAATAAATGAGCAGATAGGATGGATCACTGGGTCACAAGTATGCTATTGCGCTGAAGCATTTCAAGGCGTACCGAGAGAGCACCCTGATGCACCTGCCCTTTCTGTTTTGGCAACTGTCTTAAGGAATGGCTTCCTGCATACAGCAATTCGTGAAAAAGGAGGAGCATATGGAGCAGGCGCTACGAATGATACTGCAACCAATACCTTTAAATTCTTTTCTTACAGGGATCCAAAGTGCACAGAAACCTTTACTGCATTTAAGGATGCTATCGAATGGTCAAAAACATCAATTACTGATCAACATCTTGAAGAAGCAATCCTAGGAGTTGTATCGTCTATTGATAAACCTCTTTCGCCTGTTGGCGAAGCAAAGAATGATTTTAATTTCAATCTAGAGGATATCTCAACCAAAGAACGACTAGAAATGAGACAACGAGTTATTAATTGCTCTATTGAAGATTTGATTAGAGTAAGTGAAAAATATCTTACTAAGGATTCTAAAAAATCTATTCTTGCTGGAGAGGCCTATAGAGAAGAGGCATCTTCACTAGGCTTAACTTTAAGGGAAGTCTAGTCCTAAAAAAAGAAAAACCTTTTTTTCTTAAGTTCTTTTGCGCATCCCCAGTATTGCTCTTGATACATATTGGATCTTGCCTGAACTCTATCTGCAACCCTAATTAACCATTGTTTTTTTCTATAGGTTTTCTTTTTAAATCCCGTGTAACCCTCATGATATGCAAGATAAAGTGATCGAGCATCTGTCGCTGAAAACCCTTGATAAAAGCCTTTGCTTGCATACCATCCTACAAAATCAGCTGAATCACTAAAATTAGTCCTCTTAGCTCTTGAATTTCCAGTCTCACCCTTATAATCTTGCCAAGTATCCTTTAAAGCCTGAGAATAACCTACCGATGAAGATGGTCTGAGCCATGGGATGACTCCCAGTAACTTTGTTCTTTCTGGTTTAATCTTAGCTTGAAAGCTTGATTCTTGATGAATAAATGCCATAAGAACATAAGGAGGAAGTTTCCATCTTTTCTCTGACCTAATTGCTGCTTTATACCAACTTCTCTTTTCTTGAAAAATTTTACAAATATTATCTGGTCTTTCTGGAGGCGAGCTTACGCATGAGGAAAGAACCAATATAAATATGATTAGAAAGCTAAAAGAATTTTTTTGGATCATTTACAAAAGTATTTATATCAACAGCATCCACAATTCTAACACCAAGAGTTTTTGCTTTATCAAGTTTTGAACCAGCATTCTCACCAGCAATTAAATAATCTGTTTTTTTAGAAATTGAACTTGTAACTTTTGCACCTTCAGACATCAATAAGTTTTTAACTTCATCGCGAGACATAGGAGATATTTTTCCAGTAATCGCAATCTGTAAACCAAAAAATTTCATATCCTCATCAGAAGTTTTAATATCTGGGTTGATGATGCTCAAACATGGGAGCAATGTCTCCAATGATGCTGTATTTTCAGTATCACAAAAATAATCTGTAATTTTTGCTGCTACTCTTGGGCCTATATCAGGGACTGCAATTAAATCTTCAAAGGAAGATTTTTGTATAGCCTCCATGCTCCCAAAAACATTAGCTAAATTTCTTGCGGTTGTTTCACCAACCTCCTCAATGCCCAGGGAGAAAACCAACTTGTATAATTCAACTGATGCTGACTTATCTATAGATTTAATTAAATTATCAACTGATCTCTCTCCAAATCTTTCTAACTTCTCAAGCTCAACTCGATGCTGCTTAAGAGAATAGATATCAGCAAAATCTTTGATAAATTTTTTATCAATCAAGGCAAACAATATTTCTTGGCCGAGTCCATCAATGTCCATTGCCTTTCTTGAAACGAAATGAGTAAATTTGCCTTGAAAAATCTCAGGACAGCTGTTCCCGCCTGAGCATTTGATAAAAGGAGTGTCTAGACGTTCTTCTAATATATTAAAGTTAGCCGATTGATTTATTTCCAAAAATTTTTGCGCTTCATAATTGCTTGAAAATTTCTTTACAGATTTAGATTTACTGCTATCTATTACCGTCCATTCAGACTGATAATTCAATACTATTGCTGATCGACAACTTGGACATTTTTGTGGGGCTTTAACTGCATTTGCACGATTTTTCTTTTTTGGAATAACCCTAACCATTTTAGGGATTACATCCCCTGCCCGTTTAATTACAGCACCATCTCCCACCCTAGGATCTAATCTTTTTAGTTCATCAAGATTGTGAAGGGTGCAATTACTAACATTTACACCGCCTACATTAACTGTTTTAAGTTTTGCGACAGGAGTCAAAATTCCAGTTCTTCCAACTTGAAATTCTATATTTTCAATTTCGGTTGAGGCTTCCTCAGCAGGAAACTTATGTGCGATAGCCCATCTAGGTGATCTTGCTATTTCTCCAAGTTGTTTTTGTAAGGATAGCTCATTAACTTTAAATACAACTCCATCAATCTCAAATGGAATGCTGTCTCTAGATGATTCTATGTCCTGAAAATATTGAAGACATTCATCGACAGAGATCGCTAATTTATTTAAATTATTGACAGGCAAGCCCCATGATGAAAAAACTGAAAATATTTCTTGTAAATCAATAAATTCTTTTCCCTGACATGATCCTATACCATGGGCAAAAAAAGCTAATGGTCTTGAGCTGGTAATGGCAGGGTCTAATTGTCTCAAACTTCCAGCTGCAGCGTTTCTAGGGTTTGCAAATACTTTCTCACCATTTTTTTTTGCTTTAAGGTTTAAAGCATCAAAGTCAGGCTTTCTAATAAACACTTCGCCCCTTACCTCAAGCATAGCTGGAAAAGAATGCTCAGACTCCTTTAGTGTTAGCGGAATAGTTCTAATCGTTCTGATATTAGAAGTAATGTCCTCCCCCATTAGTCCATCTCCTCTTGTTACTCCTTTGATAAGAATGCCTTTCTCATAAATCAAAGAAACTGCTGCACCATCCATCTTGGGCTCACAAAAATAATCTATTTGTTTGTCTAAACCTAGATTTTTAAGAATTCTATCGTGAAAATTTTTTAAATCTTCTGCATTAAATACATTAGCGAGCGAAAGCATTTGTTGCAAATGTTTAAAAGTAGCAAAATCGTTTTCAGGTTTGATTCCAACTCTTTGTGATGGAGATTCAGGAGTAATCCAATCTGGATGCTCGGACTCAATTTGCATTAATTCTCTAAATAACTCGTCGTATTCATGGTCAGATATTAAGGGATCATCAAGAATATAATACTGATAATCATGAGAGCGGATTATCTTTTGGATTGAAATGTATCTCTTGCTTAACTGATTCATTATGCAGAAATATTTTTCATAGAGTTAAGATGGCTAATTTCTTGAGCTTTAGACTTTAAGTGCTCAATCATTTGCTTGCTTAAGGGTGCTCTGGCTGAATCACAAATACTAGCATGTAGTTTTTCTGAAATGCTTGAAGCAGATTCAAGCATTATTTCAAACGCTTTCACAGGATCATTCGCTTGATATAAATCTAAAGCCATCAAAAGTACATGAGTCTCAGTGTCTGTTTCAAGGAGACCTGGATTTATTCCGCTCGCAATTCTAAAAACTTCCTTGCCACTTAAATCTCTATGACTAAAAAAACCATTTACATATTTTGCATCTAAATTTTTTAACAAAGTAAGGACTTGATTCATATCAAAGTTTGATTTGTCCATAGACACTAAATTTAGAATAATTAATTCTTGCTCCTGAATTAAGTCATTATCATCTTCAAATCCTAAGGTTCCTTGATCTAACTGTTCATCAAAAAACATAGATTGAGAATCATCAAGGGAATTTTGAATCAACTTACGAGTGAAAAAAGGTCTGAAAAAAAGATACAAAATCACCAAGAAGAGAACTGCAGCTCCAGCAACTAAGATAATTTGTATATTGCTAGGCATTCTATGAAGCGGCTAACTTAAGCGCTTCTTTTACATCAACTGATACCACACGAGAAACTCCTGCTTCCTGCATGGTGACGCCCATCAAATAATCGCTTTTCTCCATGGAGATTTTATTATGAGTAATAAATATAAACTGCACTCTATCTGACATCTCTTCAACCATTGCTACAAACCTTGTAGCATTTATATCATCTAAAGGTGCATCAACTTCATCCAACATACAGAATGGAGCTGGATTTAGTTCAAATAAAGCAAAGACTAATGAAAGCGCGGTCATGGCTTTTTCTCCACCAGAGAGTTGAGAAATGGTTGCATTTTTTTTGCCAGGAGGTTGAGCAGCTAGAGTGATTCCTGAATCAAACGAATCTCCATCTATTAATTGCAAAGCAGCTTTGCCTCCACCAAATAGTTTAGGAAAAATTTCCTGTATTTTTGAATTTACAGCATTAAAACTTTCATCAAACTTCATCTTAGATTCTACATCTATTTTTTTAATTGCACTTTTAAGCTTGTCCAAGGCTTCATTTAAATCTTCCAACTGAGAGTCAAGTTCATCTATACGTTTTGATTCCTCAGCAATTTCATCTGGGGCAGCTAAGTTAATGGCTCCTAAAGAAATAATAGAAGACTGGGTTGATGCCAATGACGACTCTAAATACGAAAGATCCATTGCCTCATAATCTCCAGGATTAAGATCAGAAATTGAGATTCCTGCCTTTTTTAAGGTCTCTGAAGCATTGTCTAAATTAACTTCAAATGTCCTTAGATCAAGCTTTAAATTATTCAGCTTCTCTTCTAAAGAGCGAAGATCTAAAGCAGCAATAGATTTTTTATTTTCTACATCTTGAATAGACGCATCTACAACAGATTGTTTTTGGCGAATTGAATTTAATTCTGATTCTGCAGTAGAGCTTTTTTCAACTAGTGTAGCTAAATCACTTTCTGCCTTTAATTTATTTTCTTTTGCTTGGCCTAATTGTTCAGAAATTTCATTCTGCCTAAGCAAGTATTCATTAGTTATATTCTTAGATTGAGCTGAAGTAATTTGTAGAATACTAGTTAATAAATCTTTAAGCTCAGCTGCTTTACTAAGAATTCCAGCAGCGCTGGGACCAAAATCTTTAAGGCCCTCTGAAATAGCATCTAGCAATTTCATTGCTTTTTCTTTAGGGCTTAGATTCTCTATACTGGATTCATTTTCTAAGGCTTCAGCATATCGATCTTTTGCTCTAGATAAGCCCTCTTCATAACCAAGAATCGCTTTATTGATGTTTTGAAGATTGGTTTCATATCGTGCTATTTCTGAGCCAATGGTATAAAAATTCTTTTGAGCGACTTCAAATGCAGATAATACAGAAGCATGCTCCGTCTTAATTTGATCAATAGATGCCTGATGAGTATTCACTTCTGCAGATTTAACATTAACCTGATTACTGAGCTGAGATATTTTTGAGCTTAAGGAGTCTTTTTTCGCTTTAGCACTCAAAGTATTTAAAATTGAAATTTTTAATTTGAGTTCTTTTTCTTCAACTTGGAGTTTTTTATACTTTTCTGCAGCTTTGGCTTGATTCTGCAAGCGATTAATTAATCTTTGAATTTCGTCCCTAATATCTTTAACTCTAGCGAGATTTTCCTTAGTTTTTTTAATTCTTTGCTCTGTTTCTTTTCTTCTTTCTTTGTATTTAGAAATTCCAGCTGCTTCTTCTATAAATACCCTCATCTCCTCTGGTTTGGCGCTTACTATTTTTGATACCATGCCTTGCTCAATAATGGCGTAGCTTCTTGGCCCAAGGCCAGTACCAAGAAAAATATCCTGAACATCTTTTCGCCTACATCGTGTGTTATTCATAGAATAATGAGACTGTCCATCCCTAGTCATCATTCTTTTTATTGAAATTTCATTATATTTAGCGTATTCGCCACCTAGTTTACCCATTGAATTATCGAATAAAAGTTCGATACTGCATTGGCCAGATGGCTTCCTTAAATCTGAGCCGTTGAAAATAACATCTGACATAGACTCGCCACGTAAGTTCTTTGCAGATAGCTCCCCAAGAACCCATCGAACGGCATCAATAACATTGGATTTGCCGCACCCATTAGGACCGACAACCGCAACCATATTTGTAGGGAAAGATATCCTCGTGGGATCCACGAAACTCTTAAATCCAGCCAGTTTGATGTGTTTAAGCTGCATTAAATTTTTCCTTTACCTATTTTAAACTATTGTTCCTTTTTTAACCATTCGTTGGCATAAAAAAATAACTCATCTTGATTGTCTTGTGAGTACTTCAAATCAAGAGATTTAAAGGCTTGAAAAACCGAATTACTACATTGAGCTTGAGCTTCAACCTTAATCATTTCTTGCTGCAAAAAAGCTGAGGTAATATCAAACCCTCTCACCAAAGAATTTGATTTATCTAATCTAAAAATCTCATTAATATCTGGGGAGATAATTTCTTTAGCAGCTATATTTAAATCAGGTCCACCAGGAATAGATACAAAAAATTGCAATGACTGCAAATTGCAATTTGGAGGATTTTCCATGCTAACAAGAAGTTTTGAGCTTGCAAGATCTGGATACTTTTCATCTCTCAAGTCAGCTAAAAGGTTAAAGATTGGAACTTGAAAAGTCTCCGAAATAAACTGTGAATTCAAAATCTTAAGAATGCTCTCTGCAGAATTAAATGACCGAAGTTCTAAAGCCTTGTAAAAAACTTGCACTCCAAGCATAAAAGATTCATCTTCTGATGATGTATTTTCTAAATACTGCTCAATGAAAAAGTTATCAAACTCTTTATTGCGAGAGATAGTTTTGTAAATAGATTCTGATTGGGTAACTGGAACCCATGAGCCTATCAAAGAGTTAGGAGAGATGAAATTAAAAATAAATCCTCCAAAAATTAAGAATGAAATCAAAAACACAACAGATTTTTGATTTGATAGCGGTTGAAGCAGATAGGAGATTACTGGTAATAATAAAATTACTGAAACAGCAATAATAATTAACATTAAACTCTTCGCTTTACAAAAAATATTGCCAACATTAAGGCCAGGAAAATAAATGGCCCAAACCATAAAAAATAATTAGGACCCTCAAGTGAAGGCCTATAGTCTGAAAAGTTACCAAATCTTTCTGAAACATATGTTTTGATTTCCATATCAGTTGAGCCATCAAGAACTAATTCATAAACCTTATTTTTTAAATCTCGAGAAACCGGCGCATCAGAACTCGCAATACTTCCACTCGTGCATTTTGGACATCTAATCTCTGAAATCAATGAGTAGAATCTTTTTTCCTGAAGAGAATCTTCAAATTCATATACCATCTGATTAAATACAGGCGGGGATAAAATAAAAAAAGAAAATAGTATAAAAGATTTTTTAATCATCATGATCCTTGCTTAGCGTTGGTGATTAAAGGAAGAAAAATTGTTTCCCATTTTGTTTGATTCATTTCCCCCTGAATGTGTCCTACAACCTGATTATTCACAATTAAATATGATTCAGGCGCACCAGTAACTCCTAGATCAAAAGCTAAGTCACCCCTAGGATCATATATAGAAAACAAATAAGGGTTACCGTGTTTTTCTAGCCAAGCATTTGCCTTAAAATCAGAGTCTTTGTAATTTAAACCAATAATTTGAATATTTTTCTCTCCCAGCTTGGTTAAAAAAGGATGCTCAACTAGACAAGTAATGCACCAACTCGCCCATACATTGACAAGCTTGATTCCATCTAAAGACAGAGCTTTAACTGGGTCCCCATTTAAATCGTTCAATTCAAATGCTGGAAAATTTTTCGATTCGAAATTAGAAAATTTAATATCCTCATCAAGCAAAAGCACCTTAGCGAAAAAAACTAGAATAAGTATTGGAAGGATGACTATTAAAAGCCTTAGTGACTGATTCATGATGGTTTCTTTTTAAAAATTGTAAGCAAAATTCCAAACACCATTAAAGCTGCTGAGAACCAAATCCACTTTATAAAATAATTAATTTTTAATGAAAAGGTCCAACTGCCATTCTCTAGCTGGTCACCGATTGTTAAATATGTATCTTTCAGCACAGATGCGTGAATAGCGGACTCAGATGTAATCTGGCCTCTTGTAGCATATTTTCTTTTTTGAGGGTTTAAAGAAATTTCTTTTCCATCCTGTAACAATAAAACCTGAGCAGAAATTACATCATGATTTGAGGCTTTGAAAACTCGAATATCTTTAAAAGAAAAGTTTTGCACTGATTCGTTTACTGAAATAGATTGGCCGGGCGCAAGATTTAAGTTCTTCTCGTAGCTAAGAATGCTATTCATGGATACTGCAAAAAACAATAAGCCCATACCTACATGCGCAATTGCACTCCCTTTATTGATAAATTTTTTATTAATGGTCCTAAATAGATAGCTAAAGATAATCAATGAACCAGAAAAGATTCCTATGTAAGCAAGAATAGAAAAAATATTTGTAGCTTGCCATATAAGATATATGGATAGAAGAGATGCCATTGTTGGAGCAACCATGGTGATAAATAATGTTTTCAAAGTCATCGAGCGCTGCCATAAAGCATCAACCGAAAGCATAATAAAGATAGCAGCTATAAGGATTAATGGAGCAAAAATTGTATTGTAATATGGAGGGCCAATGCTAACTTTTTCTCCGCTGATAGATTCTATTATTAATGGGTAAGTAACTCCAAGAAAAATAGAAAAAATACTAGTAACCATAAGTATATTATTCATTGAAAGAAATGATTCCTTGGAGCCTGTGACAACTAATTTTGAAGAATTTAAAAGTGGGAGTCGATATGCAAAGATTGTTAGTGCTAGCAATGTAATTAATCCTGAAAAACTTAAAAGATATAAACCTCTCTGAGGATCATTTGCAAATGAATGCACGCTATCAATAATGCCGGATCTTACTATAAAAGCTCCAAAGAGACTTAATGCAAAAATTAAGATACCTAAAAACATGGTCCACGTTTTTAGAACATTTGATTTTGAAGATGCAAATAATGAATGGATGAATGCTGTTGCTGCAAGCCATGGCATAAGAGCAACATTCTCTACAGGATCCCAAAACCAATACCCGCCCCAGCCCAATTCATAATAGGCCCACCAACTTCCAAGAGTGATGCCAATGGTAAGAAAAACCCAAGCAATAAAAGACCAATTTTTTATATCTTGCTCCCATTGCAATTCAAAATTTCCATTCAACAAATATGCCGTAATAAAGCTAAAGGAAATTACAAACCCTACATATCCCAAATAGAGCATTGGAGGATGAATAGCCAAAGCTGGATCTTGTAAGACTGGATTTATATCAGCTCCCTCAAGGACTCCAAATGGCAAAATTCTCTCAAAAGGATTAGAGGTTAAGAGCAAAAATAACAAAAAGCCTAAAATAATTAGACTTAACATTAACAAGGTTAATTTTTTTAAAGGATGCTTCTTATCAAGCGAATTGATGAATAAAATGCTCCAAGCTGTTAAAAATACTATCCAAAGAAACATCGAGCCCTCGTGTGCACTCCAAATTGAAGTCACCTTATAGAAAGCAGGTAATTGAGAGTTTGAGTGACTAGCTATATAGGCTATCGAAAAATCATCACTTATGGCGAGATAGACATACATGCCAAACGAAATAAAAACTAGCCAGCAAGCTTGGTTAAAAAGCCTTGTTGAGAGTGTTAATTGATTTTGATGAATTTTGTTAAAAAAGAAGAATAGATTAAAAATCAATACAAGGCTTAATAATAAAGCAGCCGAAAGGGATAGAAAGTGTGAAATCTCACCAATCATACTTTTGCTTCATCTATAGTCAGCTCAGGAGGCATATAATTCTCATCATGTTTGGCAAAAATTTCTTCTGCTTCAAATATTCCATTTAAAAAATGTCCAAGAATGACAACTCCACTATCCTCTTTAAATAAATCAGGTGGAACTCCTTCAAATGTTACTGGAACTTCTTTTATAAAATCAGTCACTAAGAATCTAATAATTGTTCCATCTCTTTTAACTGATCCATTCTTTACCATTCCGCCTAACTTAATCCTGTATCCAGATTTAATATCTGCCTG
>Ga0208277_1000684_pt1 | contig 19913 bp, 15 predicted proteins | sample ETNtaG_5_FD_185782 | JGI IMG/M metagenome (GOLD analysis project Ga0208277, IMG submission 185782) | Marine microbial and viral communities from oxygen minimum zone, Eastern Pacific Ocean - ETNP201406SV205 (SPAdes) (version 2) | ecosystem: Environmental > Aquatic > Marine > Oceanic ...
GAGCCATCATCTTGGTCAAATTTAGATGCATTAATTGAAGCAGTAGGAGATGGAACAGTACATCCATTTGATGCTAAAATGGCTATCGCAAATGGATTAGCAGAAATTCTTTCTCCAGTCACAGAACATTTTACTAAAAATCCACAATTATTAGATGCGGTAAACCAAATGACGGGTTCCTGAAAAATATTGTTTTTTCCGGCTTCGAAGTTAATTTAGGGAGGCCCTTTCATATCAGATGAGTTCGCCGACGAGATGATAACATGGATGTAGGCATCGATGATTTTGCAATTCATTTTCCCCGCCTTTATTTCGATATGAAGGATTTTGCGAAATTTAGGGGAGCTGATTTTGAGAAATTAAACAAAGGACTAGGGCTCAACGCAATGGCAATTCCGGACGCCCATGAGGACACCGCAACCATGGGAGCAAACGCAGTTGCTAGACTCATTGATAGAAACGGTTTATCCCCTTCACAAATCGGAAGGATATATCTTGGTACAGAATCAGCGCTTGATGGTGCAAAACCTACTGCAACATACATCATAGATATGCTCCAACAAAGATATTCAAAACAATACGGACCTGATTGTTTCAGAAATTGCGATGTTGTAGACATGACATTTGCATGTATTGGCGCAGTTGATGCACTTCATAACACACTAGACTGGGTTGCAAGAGGCAGAGAACATGAAGAAAGAATTGGAATTGTTGTTTTTAGTGACAACGCAAAATACGATATGGAATCGAGTGGAGAATATACTCAAGGTGCTGGAGGAGGAGGAATCCTAATCCGAGCGAATCCTAGATTGTTAGTAATTCCAGATATTTGGGGCGTATCTACAACCCCAGTTCACGACTTTTTCAAACCTAGAAGAGAAGTTCCAGTCAAGAATGTCATTGAAAGAGTTCTCGATCTAGCTAGAGAAACAGGCCAATCATTCAAATCTGGACTTAGTGATAGAATGATGCGCAACCTCAGAGGTTCAAAAATGTCCAATGATGAATTATTTGCAGAAGACACACTAAAAATTCACAGAGATACTCCCGTCTTTGATGGTCAATTTTCCAATCGATGTTATATGGAATCCGTGAAACAAGCATTCATAGATTTTCATGGAAAAGCCCAACGAGATGGCAGATTAGATCCCGAAAACGACCCGATATTAACTGAACAGTGGAAACGAATTATTGTCCACCTCCCTTATGCATTTCAAGGTAAGAGAATGTTCCCCGATGTTTTCAGACATGACAGAAGGGGTACTCCTGTGTGGGAACAAATTGTTGAAGAAATTGGAATCGAACCATTAATCGAAGATTTTGAAGATACCCCTGAGGGAATGACTGAATTCGACAAAGCCAATGACAGTTATAGGCGCTCTATCTCAAAAACTCAAGCATTCCGTAAATTTGCGGATGAGAGAATTGAACGCGGACAAAGGGCTTCGAGTCTAATCGGAAACCAATATACTGGTTCGATTTTCTTGGCTCTTATGTCGACTTTAGAATGCGATTATGATGAAAACAATTCTATCGAAGGCCAACGAATTGGTCTATGCGGATATGGTTCTGGAGCTAAGGCCAAAGTTTTCGAAGGCATTATTCAACCACAATGGAAAGAAATTGCTTCAAGATTCCTACTCTTTGAAAGATTAGACCTTCGAAGGCCAATACTTAGTGATGACTATGAAGCATTACATCGAGGCAGTACAACTGAATCAATAATTGAACCGAGTCAAGAATTTGCACTTGTTCGAGGAGAATATGAAGGACTTCCTGGAGAACGCAGATACCGGTGGGTAGACTAATTATTCAGTAGATTCTGAATTTTCTTCTCGAGTGATAGTTTGATTTGTAGATTTAATTCCATCATCATTTTCTATTGGGATCAACAAGGGTTCTAAATCACCAAATGATTCAAACAAACTGGGCCCACTAGAAAGATAGTATACAGAACCCCTACCATCTCTAGAATCTTCAGCACTTGAATTCTCATTGCTTGCACACTCGCCAGTACATCCATCAGCAAAGGCGACATAAACACGACCTTCTCTATCGATATGTAAGTCATTGAAATCCAACAAGTTACGATTAGATCCTCCAATATCCCTACAATCACCTGAATTAAGACAGATAGAACCAACTTGAACAGGATCATCAGTTACTCGATAAGTATGGAAAATCGGATTCTCATCCAATGCATTAATGCTGAAGGTTATGTAAAGGTGATAAGTTGCATTATTCGGAGCATAGTGTGCATTACCATCCCAAGCATTGCCATCAATATCGGATTGATTCAACATCTCAGAATTTTGACTTCCAAGATAAGTTACTGCAATTCTTCCAGGGTCACCTGCATCGGTTTGAGGGAACACAGAAGAAATTACACCTGCTGGAGAAATTCGAATACTCTCTTGATCCCAAGTTTCTCCTGAATCTGTTGATCTGGACATGTAAACACCTTCATCCCCTCCAGTCCAAACATGATACGCATTTGATTCAGAATCTGTAGACACCTCTGAATTCTTTCTAGGATAAGGCGTTCCAACATCTTCTCCCATGGAACGTTCAAACCAAGTAAATCCATTGTCTTTTGAAACGATTACAGTAGGAGTTTCTACACGCGGAGTAACATATACTGTCCCATCGGGAGCGGTCGATATCGCCCCATGTAATCCACCATTTGTCGTAGCTAAACCTATGATTTGGCCACCCGCTTCAAAGGTTGCACCACCATCAAAACTAGTGAAGCAAAAAATTCCTGCTAGTTTGTTGTAACAATAGTACACTGCAGTTTCATAAAATCCGCTAGTAAATTGTCCTAAGGCCCCATATCCAGAATCGGTCCATGGACCGCTTGCAAGTTTGATGTGATCGTTAATTGGTGTTGTCCCTGAATCATGAGGATTACCTAGCCAAGATTCACCATCATCATCACTCCAACAAATCCAAGATGTTTCTAATCCAATCATTTGAACATTGAATATTCGATCGGTAATTGGATCTACCCAACCATATGGATCACTTGTAGTAGGGGAACATTGAACTGGATCTTGTGTTTCAATCCATGATTCCCCATAATCGCATGACCTCATTACTTTCTCCATGGCAATAAAGAAAATACAACCACTAGAAGTTATGCCGATACTAGGTTCTTTTCCTGTTTCTCCAACATCACTGAAAGTGAATGACATAGGAATCAATTCTTCATCCACTGGAAATCCATCAGAACCTGTTACGAATGTTGAAGGAAATTCAGGTTCTTCAACCGGTGGCAAAGAGATTTCTTCTTCTTTCAAACAACCCGACAATGATGTGGTGATGAGTAATATACATATGAATACTGAACTACTACGAATCTTAAGGAAACTATTTCCTAAATCGTTAGCAGACATTGTTCACCCCAATTTGATTAAACATCCTTGCTAATAGCGCGTGCTATAACCAATTTTTGAACCTCTTGAGTTCCTTCATAAATTTGGGTAATCTTAGCATCCCTGAAGAAGCGTTCGACAGGGAAATCGGTGGTGTAACCATATCCTCCAAGAACCTGTACTGCTCTCTCCGAAACCCACATTGCAGTATCTCCTGCAAACAATTTTGCCATACTAGCTTCCTTTGAATGTCTGTGTCCATTGTGATGATAGTGTTGTTCCTTAGTCCAAGCAGCTTTGTAGACCATAAGACGAGCCGCTTCAACCTGAGTTGCCATATCTGCAAGATATGACGTAATCATTTGATGACGTGCTATAGGTACGCCGAACGCCTCTCTCTCATGTGCGTATTTTAATGCTGATTCATAGGCACCTTGTGCAATTCCTAGGCCTTGAGCAGCAATTCCAATACGAGAATTATCCAATGCGTTCATAGCAATAGGGAATCCTTTTCCTGGGGCTTTGAGTACATTTTCTACAGGAACCTTGCAATTTTCTAAGACGAGTGTACAAGTATCACTACTTCGAATCCCTAATTTGTCCTCCTTTTTCCCGACGGTGAACCCTTCAAATGTTTTCTCAACAATAAACGCCGTAGTTCCGCCATGCTTTTTCACACCATAATCTGGGTGATCTACATCCTTTGCGAAAAGAACGTAAATATCTGCACTTACCCCATTGGTGACCCACATCTTTTCTCCTGTAAGGAGGTAATGTGTTCCATCTTCGGACAGTTTTGCTTTGCAAGACATAGCGGCTGCATCGGTTCCTGCGCCCGCTTCAGAAAGGGAATAGGCACCTAACTTATCAGATGCAAGCATAGGAAGGTACTTCGCTTTCTGTTGTTCATTTCCATGCAAAGTGATTGTCATGCTACAAAGGCCAACATGAACGCAATAAAATACTCCAAAAGAAGGATCTACGCGAGAAAGTTCCTCGACAATAATCGCTTCCGATATATCGTCGAGAGGAGTGCCACCAAATTCTTCAGGAATAGTACAAGTATGTAGCCCATATTCGATGAACTGGGCCCATTCTTCAGTAGGTGGTTTCTGATTTCTATCTCGTTCTAGAGCAGTCGGGGCTAAAACAGATTCAGCAAAGTCTCTCACTAGGTCTCGAATCATCGTCTGTTCTTCGGTTTCTTTGAAGTCCATGCCCGTCCCACCTATACTCCGTTTGTGAATAGTTCGGATAAAATCGAGATTCAAAAAAGTGCAAAATAAACGAATAATTGAAATTAGATTGCAACGGCCGCGCTTTGAGGCAAAGTACATGAGCGACGAGGACGAGTTCAGCATAGCAGTAGGAAGAAGATATACTCAAGAACACCTTTGGTTTCACTTAATCAGTGGACCAAACGATGATTTCGAAGAATACAAGATAGGAGTTTCAGACTTCGTAAGAATAGAATATGGTAAAATTCTCAAGGTAACTTTGCCCAGTTTTACTGATACGAGTGAATTTTTGATTGGAACTGATGATGAACAAACAAATGATGAAGAAATCGTATCAACAGATGAAGAAAAAGAAGATGGCGGTGCAATGGGTGAACTCTCTACCGATGAGAATCTAGTTGGCCTTCAATGTGAATTTGAAACTTTGAATATTTTAGCACCTGTAGCTTGCTCAGTAATGAGTATGAACGGAGAAATCGAAAATAATCCACATTATGTTAATCGTGAAGCATATGGAGATGGGTGGTTTGTAATCATTAGAGTTCATGACGGATTCGACTATGACGACCTAATGAATTCAGAAGATTATGTTGATTATCTGGCAGAATTGTAATCATACCCACATTCGATATTCGCCTAATGGCTGGCCTTGGAAGCCAATTGATTCTGCTTTTTCCCAAACGGAATTAGCATCAGGAAGATCATATTCCACCTGTATTCGAAACAACCATTGCTTTATTTCACCTAGAAGGGGGCCTGCTTCAATCTCAAGTCGAGACAAGATTTGATCTCCATTAACCAACGGTTCATTTCCACCTACAAGAGGGGCTAAATTTTTCAATTCTGTTCTTAATTTATCAGATAATTCAGTAGAATAACCTCTATCTGCAGAAAGTTGAGGAATTAAATCGTCACCTAATGCCATCCTATATCTTCTAAGACATCCTTTACTTTCGGGATTAGGGGTGATGCCTATCCGTTCTCTAATTGAAATCACAGCGTCTCGAATCTTATTTGAAACCATTAATTTATTCAAAATCCCTACAACCTTCCCGTCATCTATTGATTTGAGAATAAGTGAAAGTCGCCCAATCATCAGATTATATTTGCTTATTCCTTCAAAATAACATTCATCGACGGATAATACACTACTGCAGCCAGGAATAACAAACTCCATGACCCCGTCGTCAATCATTCTCTGAATTACATTGGAGACATTACCGTACGTTAGGAGTGTTCGAAATTCCATCCAAATTCGCTCTCGAGGAATTGAAGCCAGATATTCGACAGAATCCACCAATGCTTTAGAAAGAATTTCATCGGGGATGAAGGGGCCAGAATCATGACACATGAATCGATAAGCCCGCATAATTCTGAGACCATCTTCCTTCAATCGTTCTGAAGGTTCACCTACCGCAGATAATACTCCGGAATTAAGGTCAATTTCACCTCCATGTGGGTCATAAAAGAGAGAATTAACTGGATCTATTGCCATTGCATTGATTTTGAAATCTCTTCGATTGAGGTCTTCTAACAATGAGGTACCAAAGCGGACTGATTCTGGCCTTCTTCTATCTAAGTAGGTTCCATCTTTTCTCAATGTGGTAATTTCAATATCACCAAATTTCCCATTAGATCGTAGGGTAATGGTCCCGAAATCAATGCCAGTGGGTATCGAGGCAGGAGGAGGAAAAATTTCCATCAACTGAGAAGGTGTTGCGTCACTAGCGAGGTCAATATCATGTAAAGGAATGTCCGACAAAGAGTCCCTAACTGCACCACCTACAATCCAGATCGAAAATCCACTTTGAGAAATCTTAGTAATAATCATTTCAAGTTGTGAATCTAAATTTTCCAATAGGAACTTATGGGCTAAAGAAAGAGATTTTCCTTCAACATCGGCAGTTGGCCCATCCGATGTCATATCTAGTCGTCTCAGTTAATTCAAATGAAATAACCGCTCAAATATGCAAGGAATTTTGAATCAGTCCTTCTTCACAGTATCATGGAGATTGTCCTAGTGAGAGTGGATGAGCTTCTCCCCCATGAAGAAATTAAGCCTAAAAATCTTGAAAAAATGATAAAATGGGTCGAAAAAAGAGGGGGTTTCTTTGAACCATTATTGGTAGATAAGAAAACAAGAACTATCCTTGATGGACACCACAGATACAATTCTGCACTCCATTTCGGTTTAGAGAAGATTCCTGGAATAGAAGTTGATTATCTTGGCGACGATTCCATCCAAGTCATGGCTTGGCCTGGTAAAGAAAACATGACTGTGACCAAACAATCCGTTCTATCAACCGCTAAATCCGGAAATTTATTCCCACCAAAAACAAGTAAGCATTCAATATCAATTGATTATCCGCAACAATTCTTCCCTCTAGAAGAATTACGTTAATCATTAGTCCTTCTTGATGAGGAAAAGGCCTTCCAAAGTCTATTTCCATTTCCAGAAATAATTACTGGATGCAGAGGGTCTTTTTCAGGAACTGCTTCAAATTCCAATATTCCCCCCCTTCGAGAAATTGTCAATATTATTTCTTGCCCTGCACTGCCACGTAATGCTCCCTTCAAATCTGATGATTTTCTAGTTCTTCGCCCATTAATAGCAATAATCTCATCTCCAGGTTGAAGTTTTTTCCTTAAAGGACTACCAGCCATAAATTTCGAAATTCGCAAAGGAGATTCTGAAAGATGCACCCCTAACCATCCCACATGATCATCTGATTCAACTGGCTCGAGTTTACGACCCATACCTTTGGACCATTCCAACATATTTGGAGCACCTAATCCATGTACTAATCGACGGACGACACTATTCAATCTACCACCGCTGAGGCGATTCATAGAAGAAATGATATCTTGCTCGATAATAGCTCGGGGTTCTGTGCCCCCTGAACCGAAATCGCCCTCGATATGAAGTCCGTGCCGCTTCCATAGGTCGACCATTACATCATCTAAGCCAACTTCTCCCTTTGTCCTCTTTCGTAATTCTAAATCCATACACATTGCTGCAATTTCACCTTGAAGGTAATACGAAATTGTTGTTTCAGCAGAATGAGCATGTGGCCGATACAAATGATACCACGACTCAAAACTCGAATCAGAAAGACATTGATGATCCCATCCAGACATCGAATGGAAGCGAGTTAATTTTCTCTTTAAATCCGCAGACCAATCATCATCAGACCAAACTCCACTGCGGAGACACATCATATCTCCGAGCCAACTAGTTACTCCTTCAAACCACCATAAAAGATCAGTATGCATCTCTTGTGACAAATCATAATCATCGAAAGTTTTGGGACGAAGTCGTTTCACATTCCATGCATGAACGTATTCATGAGAAATAAGTGAGATTAAATCTCGCCATCCTTCTTTATCTCCTGGATCTAATGACCCTCTACGCATTTGACTAGATTGGCTCCCAGTATGCTCTAATCCGCCTCTTGCCTTTTCAGTTAAATGAAGAATAACAGCATAATCATCCCAAGGTGGCTCTCCAAATAATGCATGGAATTCAGAAAATAAATGACTCATTGAATGAATTAAGAAATCGACTCGTTTAGAATCTATTTTTACACCACCGGCATCCCAAAGTTTGAGTCTGAATTTACGGCCACCTGCTTGGAACGGTATCTCTTCATTGGCATTTGCTTCGATTATTCCATCATATAATGCATCACGAGAATCCGCTGACCAAACTGATCTGACAAGATCTTCTTCATACAATTTTTCAACTTGTTTTAATTGAGTAGTTGCAGACCATTCAGGGGGGTGAAGTAGTTCTACGACATAGGGGCCTTCGGAATGGTTAGAACCCCGAATTACCCTAGGAAAGGTTGCAGATGGAATCATGTGGAAATGACTAGAGTCAATATGATTCGTACGTACGCTTAGGTCATTCCCAAAAGCAAACCATTCAACATGAATTGAAATGCTACCTTTGGGGATATTTATCCGAATTTCATCGGGACCGCGCCGCTCTATTTTACAAACTTCATTCTTTCCAGATACAATAGCCCAAGCTCTCATGTCATGAACTAATCTTCTAGGTTCTCGAATAAGATATGAACCCGGAGACCAACGAGGAAATGCTAAAATTAATCTTGAACCAATCGGATTAGAAATTTCTATTTCAGAACGATATCTCTGTTCATCTCTGGTAGAGACATCAAGTCTATGCACAATCTTGCTCATTCACTAACCTCCTCTTTACCCAAGGCACTTCTATCCTGAAGGACTTCTATCGCCATGGCTCTCACAGGTCCTTCATCTATTTCTTCTGAAATTTTCTGGACGGCAGATAATGTTTCAATCCCAAAATTACGTCCAATCAAATCTTCAAGATACCTCATCTTTCGAATTTCACTACATTTTCCAAGTAACAATTTTGCTCGAATAGAATCGACATCATCTCTAGGAGAATTACGAATTAATCTAGGAATCAAAGAATCAGAAGGTGTCTCCAATAATAATTCTAAAATTTCTTCAGAAGCCCAATCCATGCTACTTGAATAAACATCAATTATTGCTTCCATAGTTTCACTGGAATGAATGGAAAGTATTGTTTTTGTATCTGTTATTGTTAATTCATTCTCAGAATTAAGGCGTCGAAATGCAGCAGAACGGACTAAGGGAGAATTATGAATTAAAAAATTTCTAATTTCATCAATTGGTAAAGATTCAATACTTAATGATTGGATTGATTTGGAAATAACTATCGGAGCAGAATCAGTCAATCCTTTGACAATAAGAGGTTCTAGTCCTCTTTGAATTGCACTTTCAATCACAGATCTTCTAATATTCACAAAACTTGAGGTTAGGCCTTCTTCTGCAATTTCTTGGAATTGAATATCCGAATTTTGTTTCAAGGAAATTATCCATGCTCTTTTTTGGACTTCAGGTTCCGAATCAATTCTTAATTTAGACAAAATTGAATTTGTATTACTATATCTGCTACAAATCTCTAAAGACAGAAGACGGATTTCTCTAGAATTATGATTTGAAAGTCGTTCAAGAAGCTCTTTTTTATCTCCTTTATCCCATCTTCTAATTGCTTCAATAGATTGATCGACAAACCATTGATCATCTGAATCAAGAAATTGTAAAAAACCAGATAAGGCCAATGGATCATTTAATTCAAAAAGATGACGAATCGCACGACGCCTCTGACGTACGTCCTTGTGAGAAAGACGCTCAACCTCAACTCTGACTGTTGCCACGAAGGTCACTACATTAGGATGCACATCAACCCGTCGAGAGAAATTTATCCTGTTCGGTCTCGATGTGACGCCATCATGGATGTAACCAATAATCCAATAATTGTGCCAAAAATTAGGCCTCTTTCAGAGGCCCCTGGAGCCGAACCAGCAAGGTCTCTGAAGGCAAATGCGAGAGAACCTGCAATGGGAACTACTCCAATTACAAATCGTCGAATCCATTCCCCCCTAGAAGGAGGACGGCCCATGGGTCTTAGCATGATATTCGAACGCTTTTCGATGTACTGCCAACTGTGGCTAGATGATGAACGACGTAATCTAGAAGTTACATGTTCTGCAACCGTATTATCCACCCCCCCACTCTCAGAACCGCGACCAGTACCTATTATCAGGCGAATTCTGCCTAAATCGTCTCGATGTTGGAGTAAAATTTTGACAATTTCATCTGCCCCTCTAATATCAATTTCATGGAGATCGATGGTAGGAGTTCCCGCAGAATTAGTAACATGCCGCCCTACAGTCCATGGAATTTTATTTCCAACTGCCATAATTTCTACAGGATGTAATATTGAACGAAGTGCTTCGAGGGTATCCTTCTTATCAACGGGCTGGGCTTTCTCATAACCTAGCATTCTAGAAACTGCACCATAAGTAAATATCACAATACATGCAGTTGCTCCAACTACAATTCCCACCCTTCCAGAGGAGATTAGATCAACTTGGTCAACGCCCCCTGATAATATAGCCAAAAAGAAACCCATGGTAGCAAAAATACAACCAATAAACAACGAAAGAAAAATCATCTCTCGATAGGTTAGGGCCATCTAATCCTTCTATTCTCTAAGTTCCACCGTATGATGTATTCGGAGAACTACATGCCTAAGACTCAAATCATAAGAGAGATTAGTTCCATCCATGCTGCGAAACGGTAGGGATGACCGCAGCAGAGAAAAAAGAATGGCTGCATACATTACCGCATTCTTTGGAGGATATCTTTTCCTAGTTTTTTTGGCCCCGATTGCTCTGCCAACAAACTCTATCCCAGAACTATCTGGCAGAGCAAATGCAATCGATTACATGACAGAAGATGGAAGGACAGGATGGGGAAATAATGACTGGCCTGAAGGTTCATCATTAGGACATAATCAATCAGCACATGGCGGTTATTTCGCTTGGTCAGAATTAAATCCGATTTGGGCATTTACGTATGGATTTGCAGATTTAAATTGTCATCAGAAGCATTACCGTTCATGGGAAATAAACGGAAACCAACTCGCATTTTGTGCAAGAGATGTTGGAATCTTCGCAGGAGTTGTAGTAGGTGCTGCGATCTTCGGAAGATTAGGGCATAATCGCTGGACTTTACGAGATACATTTCTATCTATTTTCCCCGATCAATGGTTAGAAACGGTATACCAAAAAAACCAACGGGGGTTTACGAGCCTATGCCTTGCGGCAGTATTGATTATACCGATGGCCATAGACGGATTTACTCAATTACTAACTGACTATGAATCGAATAATATGTTACGTTTGTTTACAGGATTGGGATTTGGAATTGCTCTCGGTTTAATTTTTGTAGCTAGCCTAAGTGCCCGACCTCATGAATTTGAAGGAGCATGGCAAGTAAAATTACCTGGAGGAGCATGTTTCCAAGTAAAGGAAGAGGAGTAATTAATCTCCACGATACCAACGTCGAAATGCATCTATATCCGAAGGGATTTCACTGCCCAGAATACCACCTGATCCAATGATTTCAAATCTTTGGATACATAATTTAACATCTGAAATTATACTTTCATCACCATCCTTGAGAATATGAGTCAAAGCATCTTTCCATCTAGGAGAAGAACCAGCCTTTCGATACCATTCATGTAATTTGGGCCGCAGAGGAGCCAATAACAAGGACAGTTTGCCAAAAGCCTGCCAATCTGGCCTTAATTCCGACCTTGGAGCCTCACGACCCAAAATTGTGCGATGTCTCCTAATCCATTGTTGTACATCAAGAAATTGAATCATTCTCTGAGTATGCCTATGACTAACAGAACGTACTGGACCCAAGGCAGAACGAAGTTGCTTGACATCTACTGAAGAAATCATACTTAGAGTTCCAATAATTGAAAAAACGGTCTCTGAAAGAGCAACTCTAGGCACAGTAGATGCTAATTTTGGATTTGTTGACTCCCAAGCATCAGAATAAATCTTTACTGCATTGGAAAGTATCCTCCAAGGGGCTTCTCCTTGAAGCCAATCTTCATGATCTTTACTTGGAGATGCACCTACATCTAGTGTTTGTTGACCATCATTTGCATTCATAGATTTACGAATTAGATTCAATTCAACTTCCTGTGTACTTACATTTATTGGAGTAGGTCTAGAATTGAGAAAACGGCGAATTGTATGACGTATTTCTTCCTGTAATTCACCTTCTGTCCCATGATTCATGATTGGGCCAACGATTGCCCCTTGATTAAACGGAGAAGGCATAGGAACACCCCCGCCCAATAAACTATGAAATCCAGAACGGATTTTTGTTTGTAACTCATCAGTCTCAAAATACTCTGTTTTATTCATGGTCTCCATCCTTAATGTACCCTGATTTATTCTTTTCAACGCAACCTCTGGATCACAATCCAACCAAATTGTGAGATCAGGAATCATCGCTCCAGAATTGAGTCGGGCAACCTGTTCTAAACCTAAATCACCAACAATTCCTTGATACACCAATGAAGAATGAACATTCCTTTCGGAAATTACTACTGAGCCCATAGCTAATCTAGGACGAATCCACATATGGGAATGATCTAATCGATCAGCAGCAAAGAAACCTGCTTCCTGTAATGGGCCCGCATCTCCCGTTCGAACTGATTCAACCGCAAGCTTACCTAATGGATGATTACGCCTAGGTTCAGCAGTAACTTCAACAGATGAAAATGACGATTCCTTGAGTAAAATCTCTGAAATCATCTTGGTAGCAGTACCCTTTCCAGAGCCATCTCCACCTTCAAGAGTAATCAGATACATGACTCACTCCTCGGTTTCAATTTGGTCCGAGAACTGCTGTTTTGCAAGACGGTTTAGAGCCATGCCCCCTAGAATCAATCCAGGACCAATAAATACTCCACCTCTACTGAAAAGAGCTAGACCAGAAAGCCATTGGGCCCTCCTGTATGAATTCCCTCGAAGTGTCTCCATTGCAGCTCCAAAACCTAATGCCGAAGAAAATACAGTAAAGAATGCTACAATTGTACCCAACCTAACGCTATCCTCTAGGTTACTAACTCGTCTCAAATCGACTTCATTAACTCCATCACCGGCACGTAAAGTAATAGTTAACTGTGAAACTTCTCCAGGAACCAATACTCTTCTCTCAGTGATATTTCCCTCTGATTGTACTTCAATAATTCTTACTTCAGTTGTTTGATTAGAAAATTGGAAACGACCATCTTGGTCGGTGAATTTTCTATCGACCAATTCTCCCGAACTAGATAATAATCTAACTTCAACGCCTTCAGGAGTGTCCCCCCCACTATCGCCATCAATAATCTCAGTAACAATCAATCCTGAAATTATTTGATCCGCATTTAGAGATTGGATATTATCACCCAAAATATCAGATGGATCTGCTGCAATGGAAAGAACTCCGAACCAAAGCCCAAGTAGACTTCCAGCCACAATCAAAACAATAGCAATTCTACGAACTGTGGGTAAACTGCCACTAAATTCCAAGCCATCGTGAATTGCTTTTATTGCAATTTCACTTGCTTCCTCTCGAATATCAGATGAATCGATTCTGACCTCGTCAGGATTGCTATCCAACTCGGCTTCAAGGTCATCAAACTCATCAACAACACGAACAGAAACAATCTCTTCTTCTTCATTCATGCGGACGCCCTCCTAGTCTACCGAGAGAGGGTGAGGCTTGAATCCCCTTCGGTTCTCTGAGTGAAAAGAAAAACGAGCCAATAAGTGGTAAAACAATTACCATAGAAAGCAAAATTCCGATTAAATAAGTTACTTCAAAGTCATCCATGACAGCATGTTCATTCGTAACAAAGGATATCCTATGGAAATCCGACCAGTTCTTTCCAGTTATCCAAAAATCTCCAGACGAGGGATCGAAGGCAATTCCATTCAAAACCCCACCCGATTCTATTGAACCATGGACATGAATCAATGACGTAAGATCAAGAAAACCAGTAACGATTCCTGTTTCAATATCAATTTGAAAAATCCGATTATCATACCATCGATTTGCATATATCTTATCATCAACGCATTCTAATTCGTTCAAATTATCCAATGGTTCACCATTTAATTCAACTTCAATTGATGATATCTCCATTAAATCAACATGGTCTCTGAATGTTATCTTTGATGAACCATCTGAAATTGCTAATCTATCATTTAACGAACAGATCCCCCACCCCTCACTAGGAATTACAGATTCATTATTGCTTTCAAATCCCATAGAAAATCGTAACACTCTGCCCGATTTCCAAGTCAGAAGAATTATTTCTTCATCAAATACCGTTAATCCCTCTGCAAATAAATCTGAAGATATGTTTAATGTCTCAAGAGGCATTCCAGATCCTATCTCAAAAGAACGAAGCGATGAATGACCATATAGGCCACCTGATTCGTAAATTATGTTATCATGAATCTCAAGTCCTTGAGTAAAAACAACAGATTCCTTAGTAATATTTTGAATTAATTCCCAATTAATTTCCTCAACTTCCTGAAGGCCCGAAGAGGCTTCAAAATCCACTGAACCCAATGAACGAATAATCGGGGGGTTCAAAGACTGACTGAGTACAATTAGGGATAGGAGGATGAGCGCAGCCAGTATCGTACCCCGAGTGCGCATGTACGAACCACGCTCCATCGAGACTTAAATACGACATCATAACGATGTAGGATGATAGATATGTCAGAGCGCAGCACATCGATTACGGGACGCCGGAAGGCGACGCTAAGTTCAACTCTAGTTATTGTACTATTATTGGCATCATTTCTCCCTGTTCTCGCACATGCCGAAAACGAAACAGATGAAGACGAAATTTTCACTGGAACTATTTCAGATTTTGAAGGTGATGAAATGGGGAAATCATATCTCCATACCTCCTCGGGCGACCCCATATTCTCTGCTACGCGTCACCTCAAGAATCAATGGATGGATGCAGGAATGCCGGATATGATTATGCCATTTAGTTCAGAATTTATTTCTCAACAAAGTCGTTCTCAAGCAAGAGCATGTGAAAATGCTTGGAATCAAGGCGATAGTGTCACCATGCCCACTGCTGGAGGAAACATTGCTGCTGAAGTTGAACGAGTCACTTCATCTGCGGCCATAATTGTCGAAAATGGAGTTAGTATACCCTCCACTACAATTAACGACATTGCATCTACTTGGGATAATTCAATCTATCCAACAGTTACCTCGTATTTCGGGAATCCTCCGGACCTAGACAATAATTGTCAAATTGAAATTGTAATTTTAGCGATAGATGGTCCATCTAATATTGGAGGATATTTCTCCCCTGGAATTGCAACTTCGAGAGAAGCGATTTTTGTAGATAGTGACGATTTAGGATGGAGAAATGTAATCTTCGCCCATGAATTCCAACACCTCCTCCACAATGCTAGAGATCCCTTAGAGTATGCATGGATTGATGAAGGAAATGCCGATATGGCCGCATTCCTAGTCCTAGGTGCAGAAGGTACGTTGATTGGACATAGCAACGGATGGACTTCAAATGCATCATGTAGTGTTAGGTGGTGGAATCAGCGATCAAATTGTGACTATGGCGCTGGTTTCCTATTCATGCTTTATCTTGCTGACAAATTTGGAGGAGGGCAGGCAATTCAAAGTCTTGTAGCAGATACTGCAACTGGAGGTGCTTCAATTGAAAATCTAGCAAGAAATCCAATTCCTGGAGCGCCAGCAAATATTGGGACTACTATGGATGAAATATTTGCAAATTTCACCGCCGCAGCCGTCCTAGATAGTCAGCAAGGTCGTTATGGTTTCTCAAACATCGACATGGGAGGAACATGTGGAGGTTCGGCATTCTGTAAATTACAATTAACTGATCAAAATTTCAACTGGGGATCATTATACACCAGTCAAAATCATGACATGGAAGGATGGGGAGTTCGAGCATGGAGGTTCGCATCAGGGACCGGTGCTCCGTTGAATGTGATGGTAACCCCTTCAGAATTTGGATTTGATGGAATTCTTGTAGTAAAGGATACTGCTGCGCAAACATGGTCTACTCTTGATTTGAGATTTGATCCAGGAACAGGAGTTGGGACAGGAGTTGTAGATGGCTTTGGAAATACCACTGATGAGGCTTATCTCATTACATGGTATGCTAGTTCGGTTGATGATTGCGATTACACATTCCCAAATTGTGGATTTAGCGGAGGTTCCACAGCATACCCTACTGCAACTGTAGATGTAACCGCAGCTCTAATTTCAGAACCACCTACTGTCAGGATTGATTCAACATCTACAATTGATAGAGATTTGAACGGTAGCCCAGATACAGTTAACCTAACTTCAATCGTTAATTCAACTGCATTTTTTGAAATCCTCGATCTAACTGTACATGCATTCAAAGATAATATTCTCTATGATTCAATAGAATATGAAGTTGCAGCTGGAAATGGAGTAGAAGTTGAATCAAGTATCTTCTTCACTGTTCCTGAAGATGGAAATTGGGTATTTGATGTAGAATTACGAAACTATGGGCAGACACTTGTTGACGAAGCAATCTCAGCACCTGTTTCTTTAACCAATATGAAACCAGTGGCAGTAAGTAATGCTGCTGCAAATGCTACTCAAACATATCTTGGACTACAGTTCTACGGTGCGGGTTATGACGAATGGGGATTCAGCACAGATAACGAAACTTACAGTCAAAATGAAACTCCAGTAGCTTATTCTTGGGATTTCGGAGACGGAACTATATCAGGACTAAAAAACCCAGTGCATGAATGGATAGTTGCCTCAAACTACACTGTTGAATCGAGAATAGAAGATAGAGGAGGAGCCATATCTAATCCAATTGTTTGGAACATAAGTGTGAATGACACTTCTGACCCCATTATTGGACTGACAGTACAAGGAGTTGACATCAAGCAAGGGTTGAGTCTTAGAACAAATGAACGTGTCCTGTTTGATGCGAGAACTACAGAAGACAATGTCCCAGATGAAGGATTGCTATTCACATGGGATTTCGGAGATGGAAGAATAGTTAGTGGAATCGGATTGGTAGAACTTGATCACGCATGGTTAGTAGGCACTGCTGATGGAATGTTGAATGTGTTAAATCTTACAGTTTCAGATGGAGTGCACATTTCACATCTAGAAGTGAACATCACCATCCTAAACCGACCACCTCGATTAATTTTTGATGGAAGTCTGGAAACATACACTCTCACTCCCTTATCAATGCCTTCGATTTTCATAGATGACGATGGGATTATCCAAAACGTAACATGGTCATTTGATGAAACAGTAAACTTAGATGGAGGAGTTCTAAATCAACTTTCACCGTTCACAGAAATTACAAGTGTTGAAATTTCACCATCTGTAGCTTGGAGAACCCCAGGTGTAAAAATTGTAAATCTAAGCGTGACTGATGACGATGGGAATACCAGTACCACTAGCATTACAGTAACTGTGTTGAATCAGCGCCCAGTTGCCTTGTTTTCGAGACCTCTAGATGGAACGGTTTCCACCCAATACACCTTCCAAAGTACTTCTTTCGATCCTGATGGAGACGACTCTGCAATGACTACAATTTGGTCAATAGAAGGTGAAGAACCAGTTACAAATCAGAGTGCTGTTGTACATACTTTCCTAGAGCCGGGAGTCTATACTGTATCCCTACTCATCATAGATGAACTTGGACTTGAATCTCATCTCAAATCCTATCTTGTATCTATTGAAAATCCTCTACCATTACCAGTAATGACTGCCTATGAAGCATCATTCAATGGAGAATTGGTTACCTCTCCGAGTGATAATATCAGTGAATTCGAATTCTGGCACCCATTATCATCAGATGGTGGATTATTTGTGAAAGCAGGAGTACCAATATATTTCTCTGGAAGTGGATCAAGGGATGCGGATCCTAAATTTGAAGGAATGAATAATCCAGATGAAAACTCTCCAAGTTGGAATGGGATTACATCATATTCATGGAACTTTGGAGATGCATCACCTATTTCATCTGGTGAAAATATTTGGCACACATTCACCATACCTGGTAGTTATCTTGTTACTCTTACTGTTCGTGACGGATATGGCACAGGAGATACAAATCAAACACATCGGATGATTCATGTTAGCTCACCCCCTACAATTCTAGTAGATTCACTTTTTGATGAAGAAATAGATTTAGGAACATCAGTGGTACTTATTCTATCATATGAAGATCAAGACATTATCGCAGGAATTTCTGCATCTAGAGATACAGATATATTGAGCGATAGTGATTCAGATGGCATTTTGGATAATGACCCTAATCAACCACTAAATGAAAACCTGCGACTATATTGGGACATTAATCCATCTGTAGACGATAACGAAGATGGTGATTTCCAAAATGATTGGATTATCTCTTCAGAGGTTCCAAATCTTCGTTGGAATGAATCAGGAGAATATACTGTAATCGCCATGGTTTGTGATGATACAGATGCATGCACAATCAAAGCATTCCAAATCGAAGTCGCAGATAATGAAGATAGTGGGCCAAGGTCGCTTTCAGACTTTGAAATAAGTGATTTACTACCGAGTGATGGAAGTAGTTGGCTAATTCTAGTTTTAGTAGCCGTAGTACTAATCCTTGGTTGGGCAGTAATGAGACAACCAAATGAAGAAGAACAGGCAGTTGATGAACAACCTACTTACGATGTCACAGAAGTTCAAACTGAAGGAGGAATCCTAGGAATGGATCAACATACTCCACCTTCAAAGCCCAAACATCTCGACAGAGAAGATCGACGAAGTGACGATTCTGGATATGTACGTCCAGTAGGATCTAGGCGGAGATGAAATAAAATGAATAGAGGTCGATTATTACCTCTATTCATAATTATATTTTCATTAATGCTCCCTCCTAGTTTCCCAGTCACTGATTCTGTTATGGCTGCGTCAACATGTTCTCTTACTGGCCAAACGACTCCCGAATGGGGAGAAGATGCTGAATTAATCGAAAGTGGGAGCAAAAGAGGTTTTGAAGAGGATATGTGGTTGGGAGAACAATTTTCAATCGGAGGAGATCTTGACCCATTAAGAGATGGTTTTGTAACATCAGTTAATGTTTCAGACCAGTCATATACTGCTATTCGAATGAATATGGTTGAAGGATATAGGTACACATTCTGTGTTAGTTTTGCATCTGCACCTAACCAAACAGTTAGTGGAGACCCTTTAGCAGATGTGTATCTAATGGAAAATCTAGATTATGATCGATACAGATGGGATGAATCATTTGATGATGAAGATCAAGCAGGCCCCACATTTTTCTCATTCTTTGGATGGATACCTTATCGAGATATACATGCATATGAAAATACAAGAAATATCGATTTTTCTGTTACTTTTGAAGAAGGAGGTAGTTCATCTTCACAAGGTCTCTTTGGAGCAGGAAATGATGACAGCATGTACCTTGTATTAGATGCAAGAAACAATTCTAGAAGTAATGATGCGCCATCTAGAGGTCAAAATATGGTTGCTCAAATTATAATCATGGTAGAAGAACGAGTTTTGTTACCAAAAACCACAGTATACATGCTCTGCTGTTCCCTTCCAATGATGGTGATTATTGCACCAATTATTATCCATCAGAAATACGCTAGAGGTGCTTGGGACAACAGTGATGTAGAATTAGAAATGATGCCGATGGTAGAAAATAATTCCAATACACTTGGTGACTACAGAAATGAAGATTAATCATTCGTATTCTAATAAATCCCAAGCAATGAATAAATCCTCAAAATTTATCCTACCCTGTCGAATTAATTCAAATGAATCTTCCATTGTTGAATAAACCAATGAAGAGCCA